>Ga0190307_1000061_pt1 | contig 35304 bp, 31 predicted proteins | sample 48700745_MG_FD_161653 | JGI IMG/M metagenome (GOLD analysis project Ga0190307, IMG submission 161653) | Hydrothermal vent sediment bacterial communities from Southern Trench, Guaymas Basin, Mexico - 4870-07-4-5_MG | ecosystem: Environmental > Aquatic > Marine > Hydrothermal vents > Sediment ... | reverse complement strand
AATCCCTTCTTAATCAGTTCAACGTCGGCTAAAGACATATCCTTTAATACTGGTCTTTTCTCTCTAGCTACCCTAATTTCATGTAAATCTAGTTCAACCGTCTTCAAATCCTCTTTCATCATAGGGCCCTCATATAATACCGAGCCTAGAGGCGCAATTACTCTAGATCCGCCTGCAAATCCTAGCCCATCAAAAGTACCTACCGAATTCACCCATATAAAATATACTGTATTTTCTATAGCTCTAGCTTCTATAAGTTTATGGAATAATGGCATAGAAAAATCTGGCGTAGCGGAGATCCCTATTAGTATTTTAGCACCTCTATAAGTATATGCACGTGATATCTCAGGGAAAAATATGTCGTAACAGATCATGGTACCTACGTCAAACCCATTTATATTCCATAATTCTATATCGCCATCCCATCGCCTAAAATATCTTGCTTCATCAAATACGCTAAAATCGGGCAGATGCATCTTTCTATATACATGAATTGAACCATCTGGCTTAGCTAGTAATGCAGAATTATATAGTATTTCATATTTACTATCTCTTTCTGCGAAGCCTGTAATTATGTTTATATTGTACTCCCTTGCTAATCTTATTATTCTCTTAATTCTATCACTATTTACATATTCAGCTAATCTGTATATCAAGTCTTTACTATAATAGCCTATAAGGAATAACTCGGGGAATATAATTAAATCACTACTATCATACACTTTTTTTATAGACTCCTTAATTTTGTTGATATTCTTTTCAGGATTTGCGATTACAGGTTTCACTTGTGCGAGAGTTATATGCAGTGACATGTTATATCCCTACCAAAAATATATGAAAATATAATATATGTCTCAATATGAATATTTTGTAGATATTATGAAGACAATAATACCACCTATAAACTACGACTATGCATTAAATAGGATACTATCCTTTTTAAGAGAGAAATTAAGTGAAACCGGATTAGAAGGTTTAGTAATAGGATTAAGTGGGGGGGTAGACTCCTCTGTAACAGCTGCGATAGCGGTAAAAGCATTAGGGTCTGAGAAGGTCCACGGATTAATTTTACCAGATTCAAGAACTACTCCGAGGGAGGATATAGATGATGCGATAGAATTAGCCGAAAAATTAAACATCAAGTATCATTTAATAACGATCGACAATATCTATGATACAATTATGAATACAATTCCATTCTACAAAGAAAATGATATTGCAAATGGAAATGTAAGAGCACGGATAAGAATGATTATATTATACTACTATGCAAACGTCAACAATTTATTAGTTTGTGGAACTGGAGATAAGAGCGAGATTTTACTAGGATATTTTACAAAGTATGGAGACGGAGGAGTCGATATGCTTCCGATAGGAGATCTATATAAAACACAAGTTAGAATAATGGGAAAGAGATTAGGACTACCAGAGAAAATATATTTAAAGCCGAGTAGTCCTAGACTATGGCCCGGACAGACGGCGGAAAATGAATTAGGAATATCATATGAGATAATCGACACGGTATTGTATTATTTTATAGACCAAAGATATGATATTGATAGAATTAATATAGAGACTGGAATCCCTAAAGACCTTGTCAATAAGATTATTGATAGGGTCTTTAAAAATGAACATAAGAGAATGACGCCTTTAATTCCTAAAATCGGAGGCACTACTGTAAACAATGACTGGAAAATGCCATATAATGCAGAATTATAGTGTATGAAGTATATTCCATATAATTAGATAAACTCAAGTGAATAGAATCATTTTAAAATAGCTTTGATTAATGAATTTCTCATTTTACCAGATAAGTAATCTAACTCGTTAGCATACTTTAGTTCTAAATCTCTATAATCCTTATATATATTGAAGCCACATACACAACCTTAAATCAAATCCTCACTCGTTACGATAAATCGATATATTAATCATCTTGATGAATACTTTAACTTCCTATAGTCTGCAGTTATTACCCTATATATTTCTCTAGCCTTCTTCTCTCCAATTCCCTCTATACTACTTAGCTCTGAGATAGTCGTATTTATAAAGTTTTTCAGTGTTCTATAATGATTTAATACATTACGTGCTAGTTTATCCCCGATCCCGGGAAAACCTTGGAGAATATATACTAGACGGTCCTCAAGAGACATTATTTTAGGCTTGTATCTTATTACCATTCTTCTACGTGAGAACCTAATTTTACGCCAGATAATATGTAATATTTCTATAGTTTCGTCGATATCCCTCGAGTATAATAATTTTGTATTGAAACCCAATATTATCGTTATAATACCTCCTAATATTGATTTAGGATTACCCGATTTAGATAGAAAATTCATAACATCTCCTTCCAATATCAGAAGATTATTTGAATACGCATCACTAAGTCTTTTTAGCTGATCAAATAATCGACCATCAATAATTGAGCGATAGAAATCTTTGACACTCTTTCTCTCGATCCCCAGTTCACCTATAATATAATCTCCTACGTCTAACTTCCTGATACTCACTTGAACTCCCTTCCTGCTTAACGCCTCAGCTATATATCTTGGTTCATGGATATCGACTACAATCATATCCAAATACTTCTATTTATCCTGAGAATATATTAGGAGATAATTGCGTTAACTAAATTATAAAGGTATCTAGAGAAGATCTGTTCCTCTGGCAGTATTCACATACAAATGTCTTTCTATTGACCTCATCCTGCATATAAAATTTTATTTTAGACCCGCAAATCTTACAGTTTTTACCCACCCGATTATATACATATAAGAGGTCTCTTAATCTTCTTTTCTTCAATTTAATTCTTAGAAACTCCCTTGATAACTCCCTCGATATACGTATTAACCTATTTAATTCCTCAGTAGATAAATCTTTAATCAAACGCTCCGGATGAATCTTCGCTCTGAAGAGTATCTCATTCCTCAATATATTTCCTATACCTGCAACTATCCGTTGGTCAAGTAAAGCTACACCTACCTTCTTATCACAATTCTTCAACAAGTATTTTAATACTTTATCTTCATTCCACTCTCTCCTTAGCGGATCTAATCCTAGGTTTGATTTAAGGCTATCTAGTATATTCCTAAAATAATTGATTTCGACTATAGGTGCATTATACACTACAAGTCTCCTACCAGAAAATTTAGTTAGAAGCCTAACTCTATTAAAAGGTTTCTTGAGTTCTTCATCAGCTTCATATATATGTATAGACCCATATAACATCAAAATGAATCCTAATATCATATCCGTCAATACGTAAAAGTATATTCTTACCATAAGTATCTGAAAGCATTAATCTATGCCCTAATAACTTCTTAGGATCAATATACACCCTCCTACCTTTTTACATAAATATCTTCAACAACTCTATTTAATAAGGCCTTATTAATCATAATTGAATATAATTTAGCCGTCGGTCCCTCAACCATCAAGAGATAATATAGGAATATAAATGTAATATAAGTAAATAACGCCGGGAGTGGGATTCGAACCCACGCGGCCTCTCGGCCAGTGGCTTAGCAGGCCACCCCCTTAACCACTCGGGCATCCCGGCCTATATCAAAATTTTAATATTTGGAAAAGCATTTTTAAAGATATTTAATATTTAAGGGGTGGCGGGCTCCCCTGGTTCCTGTAGGGTGTATACACCCTACATATAACTGGGTACCTTCGCCCCCCTGACCATAGAGCGGCTCCCAAGGGCTTAGGGCTGCTCCCTCCCGGGCCTAACCCGGTTCGCCCTTTTCCCCATCAACCTAGCTCTCCAGCTGGGCTGATGGGGAGAGAGACCCCCTATGGAGAGAGGGTCATCAGCCAGTTATATGTAGGGTGTATACACCCTACATTTACCCAGGGGTTACTGGCCCCCGCATAGGCCGGTTTCGGGTATCGGGGGACGGCCAGCCCCCCAGCCCTACCCCGCCACCCCAGCATTATTATTTATAGTTAGAAAATAAAAGTTTTAGCTAGATTACAGCCGATGATATGGTGGGCCCGCCAGGATTTGAACCTGGGACCTCCCGCGCGTCAGACGGGCGTCATAACCTCTAGACCACGGGCCCATATTTTCTAGCATTAGTTAATTCATAGAGTAGTTTTAAAATTTTTATAGGTCTTATATCTTAATTCTTTTAATACTCCTAAAAGAATATAAATGATTGAGTAATACATTGCTAAATTAGAGTTATATGCTTAGGTGGGCCCGTCGTCTAGTGGTAGGACGCCGCCTTGGCATGGCGGAGGTCCCGGGTTCAATTCCCGGCGGGTCCACCATTATTTATAAATTTTAATCTCAATAGAATTGAGGCCCTGGATCCTTATGATTCTATCTTTAAGACCTAAATTTATTAGTAATTCACAGGATTTACAAACCTTTCTTTTAGACGGAAAGCCACAATAAATACATTTATGCAATTTTTCTTCCTCTCCATATTCAGAAAGCTTTTCAGCTATATGTAATATATTGTATACTATTCCAGGCCTATCCTTTTCAAGTTCCTCAATGAATACCCTGACTTTATTTCTAAGGACTATGGGTCTATATGGACAATGCTCTAGATAGTATTCAAGCCCCTTTAACTTAGCATATAATATAATTTCTTCTTCTCTAATGTACTTAAGTGGGTATATTCTAGGAATAAAATTCTCTATTTCTGTTCTTTTCGATATGATATGGGTTATATTACCCTGAATAATATTTAATAATAATGTCTGTGCTACGTCATTTGCATTATGACCCGTGAATATATATGCTAAGCCGAATTTATTTCCTATTATATCCAGTAACCTTCTTCTCAGGACTCCACAGTATGTGCATGCTAACTTGGCGTCCCCTAGGAAGTCTGTGATTTCATTTAATGTTATTCCAAAGAAGTCTTTAAAACCGACTTTGACATACTTCAAACCTAATTTTCTCATAATGGATTCTGCATACTTTAATGAGAATTCTCGATAACCCTTAATACCCTCATCTACTAGAATTCCAAGTATGCTTTCTGAAGGATTCTTAAGCATCTTTCTTATGATATAAGCCATTACTACGCTATCTTTTCCACCTGATACAGCGAGACCTATCTTAATATCCGGCTTCAGGAAACTCCTTATAGTTTTATGAACCTTCTTCTCTATACTCCTTATAAAATGATTTTTACATAGATTCTCACCTGAATACTTTCTAATATAAATCGCGGGCTTACTACAGTAGCTGCATCTTATGCTCATCATGTATCTAAATTAGAGTTTACGTCAGTTGCTTAAATATAGTTTACAATACTATCATTCAATGGAGAATGATAATGAATGGGTATGTATACGACTTATTGGGTAACTTTACAAGAGCTATAGATAGTTATATAAGTCAGGTTAAAGAGCTATTGATACATTTAATATGGAAAGCACTTGATATACTATTGTTTATAAGTAGACCATTATACATATTGCTATTTGTAGTAGGAATTATAGGATATGCTTTCCCGGGTAGTATAAGTTATAGGGCACGTAAAATTATATGGGGGAGTATAATACTAATGATATTCACTGAATTCATATTTCCTCTAATTAGAGGAAATTTCTTAACGCCCGCGTAAAATAAACTATTAGTATTTAAAACCTATGATACCACCTAGAGAACTAATATATCTACCGATACTATCATCCAGTTCCACTATCTCAATGTTAATACAATTTTCGTATGCGTTATATATCAGCTCAATCAAATCAGGTTTCTCTAAGATTAGACTCTTTAAGACAATTATCTCATATACCATACCATAACGAACACCTTTATCAACCTCATCATACCCGTAAACTACTTTTTTAAACCTATCTTTATTAATTACCTCATCATATAAGTGAACTATTTTAACATATTTATTCGGTAGTTCTTTGATCTCTTTACTTTTAAGTAATGATAGAATACCTGATAAATCAGGGTTAAAATCTCCATAAACAACTTTATCAACATATTTAGCAAACTTCTTAACCAGAAACTTGACGCCGGTATTAAAACCCCCTAATATATATGCACCTTTTCGACGCATTTTACTTAATAGATACCTTATTTCCTCTATATCCTCACTTAATCCTGACCCTTGTATATCAGAGTAAGGTATATATTTCTCAAGTAGAATATAGATATGATCAGATATACTTGCAACTAAATAGCCCGTTATGTCGAGAATCAATATCCCTAAACCAACTCTCTCCCTTCTCTTGCTGAAGAAAGTGCTCAGATCTACATCTGTTATAATCCATATAGTATCATTAACATTTATATCGCCACCAAGCTTCTTCCCGATTAAATCAGTGTAGCTTGACCTGAGTACTTGCCCAGTTATTCTTATAGATTTTAAGTTATGGGATAAATATGTGGCGAGTGGTTTGAGTAATACATCTACATAAACCCGGTCCATCCGTGTATATGAACTTTTGTCACCGACCTTCTCCTGCCATCCCACTTTCAACATAATGTTTGCATTTCTTTTGGTTAGGAGATGATAAATTATGAGAATATCTAGTTCATCTTCAATTAGAATATGATAACTATTATATTCCTTTAAATATTCCTTCAATAACATTATTCAAGTGACAGTACTCTAATTCCTTCTGGTATGCGTACAATCGATCCTTTCCTTAACCCAACAATAGTTTTGACACCTTTTTTACTACATAGATCTATAAGTCTCTGTGTAATTATACCGTCCAATACAATTGTATCTAATTCTTCTTCAGACCTCTCTAGGTAGCTTATTAACTCACTTATTGGTACTTTATCCTTAATTTTACCGTCTTTAATCAATGCGGCTTCTAACTTACCATAAACCTCTTCAATATATTTTTTATATGGTCTGATATCATCCCTCTCTTCAATTAAGAATAGACCTATAGGCTTCTTATTTTCTAATGCTACCTTGATCTCATCGTATTTCAAATCTTCTACCTCTTTCCCTTCCGGAGCCATCGCTACATAATCTATTCTTAAAGTTTGAAGAAGCTTCTTTAAATTAAGCAGTCCTCCTCTATCTCCATCTAAAAACGCGGTGACCTTTTTGCCTTTGACTAGTTTTACGATCTCCTCAGGGATCCTCCCGCCACCGATACTCAGTACATTCGTAATCCCATATTTAACTAAGTTTGCTACATCCGCCCTACCCTCAACTAGAATTATTTCGTCAGCTTCTTTAATACCTGGTCCAGCAGCCAATTTTTCCTTACCAATCTTGACACTCATAATATGCTTATTTTGCATATGCTTTCTCAACGTATCAAGAATCTCCTCCGCTTTAGGTACTTTACTTAGCCTCCAGCTTTCAAGGATATCTAATGCCCTTTTCACTATTCTTTTAATCTTCTCTTCACGTACATCATACAGCCTTTTAAACTTAAATTTAGCCTTATATGGTCCAACTTGATCTACACTCTCAACCAAGGCGGCTATCAATGCGGCTGCTTCGATCTCCTTAGTAGTAGTAAGTCTAAGTATTCCTACTGTCCTTCTATCTTTAACTTCCATATGTACGGGGGTGATACGGCCTATTTTACCAGCTTTAGCTAGTTCTCTCAGGTCAAAAGTAGGTCCAAAAATTCCTTCAGTCTGTCCGAAGATAGCACCTACAATATCACTTTTCTCTACAACACCATCAATCTCAAACTCAAATTCAATAATATATTTTATATATTCCTTCTCCTCCTCTGAATATTCCTCCACCATTATCTCTACACCTCTAAATCTCTACTCTTATACATTATGTATATGTACTCATATGAATATCCTCCAAGCTTATTAATTAATGCTTTAAATATACCGTGGATCTCCCTACCATATTTATTTGTAAGCTTCTTTATTATATTACGCTCTCTACCTAGTATTTTATATCCACCTAGATCCCTTAGTTTAGTTTCTATCACTTTCTTAATTCGCTCGCCTTCTAAATCAAAGTCTGTTAAAATTAAAACGTATCTTTTATCGTCAATATTTAAAACTTTTTTAAGGTCACTATAGAGAACTATATCTATATCTCTTCTGAGTGGAAGATACCTTCTAATAATATTTAAATCACGGTTCCCCTCCACTATAATTAAGGTATTTTTTGGTAGAGATCTGAAGACCTCAATTATCCGGACATAGTCTTCAATACTTTTTTCAACCTCTTTCGTACTCTATCACCTTAAATTAATATATTTATCGCCCGCGTCCAACCCTCTCAGCGTCATCGATGGCATATTGCCTTCTCCGCCGAGGCCCTCACGCGGGCTCTAGGGATATTGTCCGTGTAGAGGGTACCCCCACCATCATTAATCCGGTAGGTCCGCCGGAATCTACACGGTCTATATCCCAATATAGTGATTTATTATTACAGTTTATTAAATGAAATACTCATTAAATAGCTTTTTAACATCAATCTCTAGGCATGCTATAGGAACCTCTAATTTGAAATTTAATAATACATCTGGATGAATCTCTCCGATTACACCGCAATCAGTCTCATTATAATATATTTTACCTACTCTTCCGGGTATGAAGCTACTATGCTTTATCGGATTAATTGTATATCCCTTCTTATTATAAATCATCATTATAGAATCCAGCACCGCTTTAATATCATTATACGATACATTTGGTCCCGCAATCGCACATGCTAAATGCAACTCATCTTCAATATTCGATTTATTAAAAACATATCCAATTTCAAATATCTTCTGAGGATACTCCTCCTTTTTACTGATTTCCAAACTTTCTAGTAGCTGAGGAATTATCCACGTTCTTAAGACTTTATACGATGGAGTTTTAGAGTGCTCAACCTCGAGATAATTATTTTCATGAAAATTCATTCTGTTATACAGTATATCTAAGTTGCTTAAATGAGAATGTATCGTTTCTTGAAAACCTAGCCCAACTAATGTATCGACAATCTCTTCTATAATTATGGTTCTTGTATCTAGTGACCCGATTGTGAAGAAAATATTTAAATCAGGTTTAAGCTTCCAGAAACCATACCCTATCGCTATATCCTCTATGATATCTACAGGATGTAATATATCGATTCTATAAGGTGGGATGATAACTTTAATTTTCTTACCTGAAACTGATTTAACACCCAACCTAGAGGCTTCAATAGAGGATATTATATCATTAAGTGAGAGGTTTAAGCCCAGGAGCCTATTTACATCATCTATATCTATCTCAATCTCATCATACTCTAGTTTTGGAGTATTATATATACCTACTTCAGGATCATTAATTTGAGTTAAATATAATTCAGCCCCGTAATCGTGTAGTGTAGCAGCTAGGATATCTATAGTTTTCAAAACTAAATTAAAGTCCATACCAGTAACGTCAATAAATAGGTTCCTAGTATCCACCGTAACAATAGTATCAATACCATTTATTATAGGTGGAAATGATAATACTTTACCCTCACGATCGATTAATATGGGATACTGAGATACTCCCTCAAGTATATATCCATATTCGATACCCTTCGGGTGATAAGCTAAAATATCATGTATACTCATCTCTGTATTCGATTCTAAAGGAATAAATTTAAAATCGGAGCCTACAGTTTTATACTTCACAGGAAATTTTATAATGTCGAAATTGTGTAAACCTATCGAAATTTTCCTTCTTTTTCTACCTATCCCTTGATGAAGATCCTCCTGAAACTCTATTAACTCAGTTAGTAAAGCCTCATCTAAATGGATATTTTTAGCGACTAAGGTCGCAATATATGGTCTCACATTTTTAACTGAACTTTTAACTGTAACCGAGTATTTCTTTGAGAACGAATTGTTGATATTATATTTTATAATCCCTCTCTCTAAATTCTTTAAACCTTTATACGTCCTTAAAATACCTATCAGAGTCCCATAATCAGGTCTATTAGGATTATACTCGATCTTAATATATTCATCAGTTACATCTTCAATATCTACACCTATCCATGCAATCCACTTTTTAAACTCACTTGGATCCTCGTCAATATAGTTTCTAAGTCTATCGAATTCGATAGTAATAACAGGCATGCTATACACCCTTCTCTACTGACAATTTTCTAAGCCATCCTAAATCATTCTTATATATGACCCGTATATCATTTAAATCATATTTTAACATTAGTAGTCTTTCTAATCCTAACCCCCATGCAAGCACAGGCCATTTAACACCTAACGGAAGCGTGACCTCTGGTCTAAATATACCCGCACCACCTAATTCAAGCCACTTTCCAATTTTATCTACGTAAATAGATGGTTGTAATGATGGTTCAGTATAGGGGAAGTAACTAGGCCAGAACTTTACTTTATTATAACCCATACGCTTATAGAAATACTCGATAATTCCTAATAACCATCTTAAATTAGCATTAGGGTGAATCACTATTCCATCCACTTGCATAAATTCTACTAAATGCTTATAGTCTACAGTCTCATTTCTAAATACGCTACCTATACAGAATATCTTATCCGGCTTTTCACCAGTTTCATATAGGGCTCTTACGGTTACTGCAGTTGTATGTGTTCTTAATACTAACTTCTTAGCCTCATTTAACGACCAGGTATATCCCCACCCTTTTGATCCAGTTATCCAGCCGTTTTCATGAGTTTTCTTAATAGGCTCTATTAATTCGGGATAGGGAATGACACCGTAACTAGGTTCTTTAATATAGAATGTATCTTGCATATCCCTAGCCGGATGATCCTGAGGCTGAAATAACATATCGAAATTTATAAACGATAATTCAATTAATGGCCCAGTAGCCTCTCTAAAGCCTAATGCTAAGAAGATCTCCCTCACCTCTTTAATTAGCTCATGCATAGGATGAGCCCTTCCAGGATATACCCGATATACCTCGGCATTTAGATCATATGGCTTAAATTTTCTTCCAATCCACAACCTTTTCTTAATAATTGTAGGGGAGAGAGAAGTAATCCACTTACTTTCAAGATACTCAATAATTTTAGAGTAGTCTCCCGTTATTTCAATATAAATATCTTTAATTCTTCTGATTTTAAAGAAACCTGGTCTCTTTAATAATTGATCCAATAATTTCTTCTTAGCTATATCTAAATCAGCAATCTTTAGACCTTCTTTATCCAAGACCTCCTTAACAAACTGAAACTTAAAATTCGTTTCTTGATCCAATTCTCTACGTAGTATTTTAATATATACGGTTTTATCGATCTTTTTAAAATCTATTATTTTACTGTTATATAAAATCGATAGCCCAGCCTTGAAATCGTCCTCATCGAGTTCAGTTAATTTATTCCTTAATTCTGATAGAGGGACTTCATTACCCGGATAAGATTTTAGAATATTGAAAATTTTTTCTTCAGGTAGGGAACCCATCTCCTTTAGTTTAAAGCCCGGGTATATATAGTCGAATTCTTTAGAAAATTTTTTCACCAACTTTAATCGTTCTAACTCTTCAATTTTAGAGAGTATATAGTCTCTAGTTACATTTAAGATATTGGCTAATTCATCTACTGATATATATTTTCTTCCTTTTAGCAACCTATCTAACTCACTCATTCTATCTCACTATCACACATTGTATAACTATTAAAAAATATTAGGATAATAATACCCAAAATATATTATTGAAACTATATGTCTGAAGAATATAAGGTTACACCATGGGAAGTTACTGGAGAAGTTGATTATGAAAAACTGATTAGAGAGTTTGGAGTATCTCCATTGACAGATGATTTAGTATCAAGGTTCAGGAAAATATTTAGAGAGTTACCATCCGAGATATCAAGAAAATTATTCTATGCACATAGAGACTTTGATGTAATTCTAGATAAGGTGGAGAGTGGTAAGAAAATATACTTGTACACAGGGAGAGGGCCTTCTGGACCTATGCATATAGGGCATCTATTTCCTTTTGTATTCACTAAGAAACTTCAAACAATGCTAAATACGGAATTATTCATCCAAATCACTTCAGACGAGAAATTCCTTTACCATAGAAATATCGGGAGAGAAGAGATATTCGAATATACGATAGATAACATAAAAGATATCTTGGCACTAGGTTTTGATTATAAAAATACATATATCATTGATGATTTAAGAGCTATCCAGTATTTATATCAAATAGCCGTCTCTGTAGCAAAAAGGGTAACGTTTTCGACTGCTAAGGCAGTCTTCGGATTCACCCACGATACCAACATTGGAATGATATTCTTCATGTCTATTCAAGCAGCTCCTTCATTTATAGGTTACTTTATTAATGATAAATATGAAGGATGCCTAATTCCGGCAGCAATAGATCAGGATCCATATTGGAGAGTAACTAGAGATATAGCAACCAAGATAAAATTACCGAAACCTGCCCAAATTCACGGTAAACTTCTTCCCGGATTAAAGAAAGGAATAAAAATGTCTGCTTCCATACCCGAAACATCTATATATCTGTCAGATAGCCCAGAAGCAGTTAAAAAGAAGATTTGGGAGGCGTATACTGGAGGGCAGCCCACTATAGAACTTCAAAGAAAGTACGGAGGAGACCCTGATAAATGTGTCGTGTTCTCATACTTTAAATTCCTATTTGAGGATTCAGATGACAAGCTTAGAGAGAGATATGAAGCATGTAAATCTGGTGAATTGACTTGCGGCGAATGTAAGAGGGAGTTAATTGATAGAATTAATAAATTTTTAGAGGAGCATAGGAGGAGAAAGGAGAAGATTACCGATGAGTATATAGAGAAATATTTAATAAACAATAAGGTGGACTTAGAGAATCATATTAGACAATATAAGTTACTAAGATAGACGTCTACCCCATGAATCATATTTCTCTACTCTAACGTGTGTTGAACTAATTTTCTCTCCTTCCTTTGTTTCGACTAGGTTAATCACGTATATAGCTAATGGCTTTAATCCTTTCAAGACCCTTATCTCATTAATTTCCTTAGCCCTTGGATACGTCTCCGTACTTACCACAATTATATCTATATCTTCTAACTCTATCGCTGGTCCATACGGATCATCAATTTTGAAGATCTCAATATGTTTTCCAGAGGCCTTGCGAATACTTTTAAGTAGATTCACTAGATTCTCTTTCCGCTTCTCATACTTTATAATATCCCTTCTTTTTGTACTTCGAGCGAAAGAATCACTAGTTAATCCAATTAAAATCCTATCACCTAGGTTGATAGCTTCAATTAACAATTTAACATGGCCTCCATGTAACTCCTCGAAAGTACCACCTAATATTACAGTAGCCATCTCAAAATTACATATTAACTATTATTATAATAAATTAAATTTAGGGTTGTAGTTAATTCTTGATTTTGTAGAATCATGATATCCGATACCGAATTAGAGAAATATCTAACAGCAGGGAAGATAGCTAAAAAAGCTTTAAAATACGCTCGAGATTTGATGGCAGGGAAAAAGAAAATAAATTTGTATACTTTGTGCGAAAAAATAGAAAGATTGATTATAGATCATGGGGCGATCCCTGCATTCCCATGTAATGTTTCATATAATGATATAGCAGCACATTATACTCCTATTGAAGCGGATACATCGATAGTCTTTAATGAAGGAGTTTTAAAGATCGATGTAGGCGCTATGGTTGATGGATATATCGCTGATACTGCTATTTCTATTGCGAGAGGAAAGGATTATGAATATCTCGCCAAGATGAATTTAAGGATTTTAAACGAAGTATTAGAATATTTTAAACCGGGTGTAAAGCTCGGTGAAATAGGGAGATATGTTGAGAGTGAGGCTAAAAAAATGGGATTGAAACCTATTGCCAACTTATCAGGTCATAAAGTAGATAGATATGATTTACATGCAGGTAAAAACGTGCCCAACGTATACGAACCTTTTTCACCAACTATTAAGGAAGAAGAAGTCTATGCTGTAGAACCTTTTCTAACATTTGACAAATATAGTGGATACGTTAAACCAGGCAAGACGATAACGATATTCTCTCTTAAAAAAATAAAACGGATAAAGAAGAATAGAGAGCTAGATGAATTTAAAAATAAAATTTATAATACATGGCGTTACCTACCCTTTACACCTAGATGGTTTTATAAGGATTATGGAAAAGAAAAGACCTTAGAATTCATTAGAATACTTAAATCAGAGAGGTTTTTAAATGAATACCCCGTACTCATTGAAGAATCAGGAGGAGTAGTTTCACAATATGAACATACTATTATAGTCCTTGAAAAAGGGAGTATCGTTACAACTATTTAACTCTCTTTTCCTCCATCGAGTATATTCTATATATTCTAAGTATCCCGCCACAGCGTTCACACTTCTCTCCTGTGGTTTTTGATATGAAATCATCCTCTTTAAAGTTCCTGACATACTTAAACCCGCATCTCACACATATTAACTCTGTTTTAATTATAGGCTTAGAAAGTTTCATGGCGGAACTTCTTTTCAAAATATCACGAAACAGCAAGAAGATTATGAATAGTATTAGTAACATTAGGATTACGCTATTAATGGATAGATCGCCTATGAAATACACAATATAGTTTATCACTATAATACACCTATGCTATTGCCTACGCCTGCTATAATTATTTCATCATTCTCCTTTGATTCACTTAATATGATGTGGTCGATTCTGGAGATTATATTTTTTACCGAATCTGCAATATCCTTTTTTATTGTTGTTATGGCTTCTAAAAACGATTCTTTAATTACAAGGGCTATAATTGGAATATTATATTTAGTGACCTCTTCCTCGATTTTAAACTTCTCGACGCCTATGCCTCCTATCGCGGCTCCAACTCCCTCTGCAACACTTCCACTTTTCTCTCCTTCAAGTTTTAATGCGGCATCGATCATTATAACTAATTTTATTTCACCCCTACTATTCTTGCGACTTTCAATTAATCTCTTTATAGCCTCACCCGGTTTACCAACATTTCCACCCGGACCCTGTGCTTTTACAACATGAAGTATCCGATTGTTTCTTTTGATTGTATATACATCCGTATCTTTTACATAATCTTTCTTTATATCCATTAAGTAGCTCGCCTTGTCATGAATTAAATTATATGCTACTAGAGGACCAATTGAGTCACCTATAGGAGTCCCGAATTTAAAAGCAGTTACAGCATGTAAATATGCTTTTGCTTCATTAAAATATAGGGGAACTAACATCTGAAGTTGAGCCACTAAATAAAAATTACTCGTTTTTTTAGCTAATAAGTAGTAATGCTCAAGAACCTTATATAACGTGTTCAAGGCCAGGGTTGCTTCAAGCATATTACCTATGTTCCTTATTTTATATTCTAATGCCTTCCTTGTAATCAATTTTCTTATATCATTTAAGAATTTATTTTCCCTTAAATTTAGTATATGTTCAAGTTTTCTAACAATTCCAGCAGGATCCAGCGACTCTGGTTGGATCATGAAGCTATTAATTAATCTATCAACCTCCAGTTCTAAATCCTTTCTCTCAGAGTATTTTTTAATTTCGTGTAGAGTGTCTTTTCTTGCCATGATTCTCATGACATTTAGCTGCTTTATTAACCCACCAACCTCAATTAATGCTATATGAAACTGTATTCTTTGGCCGAAAAATATTAAAATTAAGAAGAGAAGCAGATAAAGTGATTGGATTATTAAGTTGTATTCATCTCCCCCGATCTGGAGCATTAAATTAATTACTAGCATATAGTTCATTACCTTTATTTATAGACTATCTAAATAATAAATAAAAATTATTTAAAAATGGGTGGAGCAGCAGCACTCCGCCTTCACGGGGGCTCCCGCACCCCGCTACTACGGAGCGACACGCGGCTTGACTTCCGGGTTCGGAATGAGACCGGGTATTTCCCGCGTGCTGTGGCCGCTACTCCACCCCAACTACATTTTATATAAGACTTCTATTTTAACTTTATTTTATGATTATCATAATTAAATAATATAAAATGGAGAAAGATCTGGAAGCGTGTATAAGACTTTTAGGTTTAAATAAGAAAAGAGAAAATGTTAATGAGTTATCTAGAGGGGTTATTACATATGAAACATTCTATCACCTTTATAGAAAATTTGGCAAAAGTTTTTTACTTGCATTTAAGAATATAGATAAAAAGAACTCTAGTAGAATTGTTATTTATGATAGAGAAAAGGGATTAAGACTCTCCTTATCTACATACCTAGGTACACATGCAGAGTATATCGTCATTCCAGACGCTCCCTATTGTGGATGTATGTCTAGATATCCTACAGCAATTATTAGAAGGGAAATATGTCCTCATATCGTTGGATTCTGTCTTGATTACATTTTAAAAGAGGTTACAGAAATATACTTCGAGGAAGAAAGTTTAGAGATATTGACAAGGATTTATAAGGCTATGCTTGAATAATTTAAATACTCCTTTTCTTAATATTGTTCTAGACTGGAAAATGAATTTAAACGTGCTATATGATTTAATAAAATTTACTGCTGGTATGTTATTTTCATTAGTATTGCTTATAATATTCTACTACGAATATTATAAACAAAGGAGAAAGACCTAGCTACTGTAATTTATAAATTGTAGAATATGCTCTTAATCTTATGCTAGGCATACCACCGCCGAATAGTAGTGGTGTAATATCAACGTACCCGGCTTTAATATATATGCGATCTCCTACTTTAATCTCGTCTTTAGCATATCTAGTTAGATCTCCTCTCAATATTAATTTGAAAGGCGTACCATCTCGATCTTCAGCAATATAATATTTAATATCTGCAAATTCACCTATTTCGAAAGGACCGTCGACGAGTTTAGCGGCTATATTTATAATCTTATCTTCTAACGTTATTTTATTAATTGTGACTTCTTTAATCTTTAATCTTACATCTAACGCCTTATCCACTTTTTCTAGAATTGTGGTATCGTCGCAGAAGATATAGATAGCATCTCCTTTAACACTTGCTCGAAATAAACTTATTGCTAGTACATCACCCTCAGTTATATCATGTAGTTTTTTTATTGCATCGTCGATTAATACTAGTGTAGCTTCCTTCTCCTCATCAGCAATTAGAAAACTTTGAGTATACTTATTTCGATCTGGTAAATATCTTATAATCCCCTTAGAGATTACCATACCATATACCCTTAATAGATTTAATCCAGGTTTTATTGATTTTAAATCAGAGTCTTTAAGGATTAAGGGAACTTCTATCGACTTATCCTCGATGATATAAGAGTTTCTATTAATATGAATCTCAACATCTCCAAACTTATTAACTTTAACCCGCCCAAGGAATATTATAATGCTTTGCCCCGGTGAAACCCATTGATATTCATTAATTACCTTACGCCACAATACTACCCTTTTAAAAATATCACCATATCCTAGAAGGAAAGAAGCCATCTCAACAGACTCATCATTGACTTTAACTATCTTTCTTCTAAGACCACTTAATACTTTTCCATACACGTTTGTCAATGTATACCTCGACAAATCCGCATTTAAAGGTGTTAAGAATTTTGTATATTCAGGAAGAACAACGTCGCCTTTATATTGTTTAATTAAACTTCTTTTAGGTACGTGGATCTCTAATCCTCCTGATAAACTTGAACGTGTATATGCACCATGGATCTCTATTATAGAACCTTCGAATACACTTTCATCTTTTAAATCTTCAATACTTCTACCCCAAAACAATATTGGTAATATGGCTGATTCATCCATAATTCCTCCTCGTGTTAATGCAACGTCATTATACTTTTCAGTAGGCTTAAGCCATAATATTCTACCTATAATACTTATATTTGATAAGCCTTCAATCAGCTCGACAAATTTTACTCTCCGCTCAATAGGACTTTTAATAGAGATCCCTAATTCAATCATGATTAGATATATAGCGGTTTTTCTGGAAATTTTATATTCATTGACTTTATCCTCAATCATCATAATAAGTTTATCCCTAGTTAGATCCGGTCTTTTACTCAGAATGATGTTAATTAATTCATCTTCACTTAACTCCATATAAAACACCTATTTTTCTCCACTAATATCAGTAACGTGGATCCTGATCCTAGATATTTTCCTAGGCACTCCTCTTACATTTTCTCCCTCAACCAAATCTATTTTAATCTCATTGAATACGATGTTATTCCTTCCATATAATTCTTTAAGAAAGTTCGCGACACTTACGGCCTTACTAATATTGTTACCCATAGCTTCAATTATCAACTTCTTATATCCTCTGTCAAGAAGTTTGAGGCATACATTCAAGTAAAACGTCATGTTCTTTTTACCTACATATACAGTTGGAATCTCGAACTCCATCGATACGTCCCTCCACTAATTTATTCAAATAATGATAAGCGCTAAATTTAATAATATAACCGATAATATTACTGAAACAGCAGTAAAATATTTTAATTTCTTCTTAAAATATTTGAATGCCTCAATAGTCATTGCACTTAAGCGCTTTATTGCATTATATCCGATAATCTTCACCTCGATCTCATGAGTATATATATATCCTTCTCCAGCATATAGATTGGATTCAATATCGTCAAGTAAAATTGATATGGCAGAGAGCACTCTTCTCCGAATACTGGGGCTCTCACCTAGAGTTCTATAACCCCCTTCAATTACTTCATGTGCAGTAACTTCATGGGTATCTGTAGTAATAACTACAACCCGATCTAAATATTTATCTAGGACCATATTCTCTATTTGTTTTTTTAGTTCAGAATGTAAATTGTTTGAATCAAGCACTATAATTCCATTTCTATTTAGGGGGGTTTCAAAGACGATTATACTTATTCCATTAGACCCTAAACCATCCTTTAGGGAGATATCAGGTAACTCTATTTTATTGATATAACATTTAAAGGGATATAAATCCAAGTTTTTCGCCTTTTCCAATGCTTTTAACCCGCTCTGAAGTATTTTCTCAATGATCTCTTCACTCATTTTAAATTTCTTATCTACTAATGAATTATGAGAATCAACCACTATAACATTTTTATAACCTAGTTTTCTACCAGCATTCTTCAACACGTCAGCGATATCATACGGTATATCTTCCATATAAAGATACTCTAGAAACAATATAATAGATTCATCCATCCTCATATACTTGATAGTAGCATCGTCTTCACTATAGACATGAATATCGCTTATTCTCTTAAAATGTGTCATATTTTTAATCTCAATTACTTTATTTGCTATATCATCCATTTCTTTATGCGAGGCAAGATCCCTATCATGCGTAGATGGACCGCGCATGACTATCGTCAAAAGACCATTATTCATATATAATAGCCTAGATATATATGCTGGGAAGTTGCTACTTCCCAGATTTTTAAAGGGACCGAAGTGAAAATATGGTATCATAATATATGGTTTTCGGTTTGATATACTAGGAAATAAAATCGAGTCTATTATGATCTCAGCATTACTAGATTTCTTATATAGAATTCTATCAAGATGCGAAGGGTCGTTCAGGAGCCATGAGTTGATAAATCCTCTTAAATATTCAAAGATACTTTCTTTTTCATATTTATAGCCTATTCTCTTAATTGAATATAATGTTGTAAATCCTATAATAAGTCCTAGTGTTAAGCTGGCAATCGCCAATAGAAAATATTTGAGGAAATAAACTGTGGAGGAGATGATGATTAATGCTTTAATAATAGATATTATGCCCCCATGATACTCGCCGTCGTATAATGTAGATCCTAGGACAATAATTTCATAAGGAACTATACTTAATATTATAATTGATTGTACTGGTAGTGATATATTAATTATTAATCCTATTAGTGTAGAAATTATCATAAGAAGGATCACGGCTAGGTTTTCAAATGATGAGAATGCGAGTAACCTCCTTATACAGTAGAACCTCCTATCTCGATCTGTTAAAACTGTATATAAGTAACCTTCAGTTAATATCAGATAAATAAGTGGAACGGCCCCTAGAAAAATAGATAAATAATCTATTGGATATAGCATTAGAATTAAACAAGTGTATAATAAATATGATAACACAAATAATATTATATTTCTTAAAAGAGACCCTACTGTAAATAGCTTCTCATAAATCTCAATTAACTGAGTTATATCGCTCATGAACTAACTTATCCTACTGGAAAGAAGAATCTTATAACCAGTGATATAATTACAAAGACCGTCGCACCTATTGTTAAATATAATGGATCCACTTTAATTCCAGAGATACTATCTTCAAAGAACCTAAGAAGACCTGCTGCACTCGCGGGAGGCGGGGCTTCTCTCCTTCTCCTTTGTGACATAGGGACACCTACTATAATTACTTTACTTTTAAGCTATAAATATTTAGTAACTAGTATAATTGATTTTAATCCCAAATGAAATTAATATAATTAATGACAACTATAATCGAGAACTTGGAGAACGATCATATTGCAATTAGATTATTTAATAGATGCTTCGGAACTGAGATGGATTTGGAATCCTTTAAAAGTTTTCATGAATTTATAGTTGAAGTTCATACTAAAATTGAGGATGAAATTCTAATACCTGTAATATTAAAGGCTTACAAGGATCAAGAGGATGTAAAATATCTTGCTAAAAGAATTTCAGCAGATCATTTACTAATTGCGAAACTGGGAAAAAGTATTATTAAATATGGTGAAAAAGGTAATTTAACACTTTATAAAAAGAGATTAGATAGATATATGAAAATATTAATTGATCATAATAGAAGTGAAGAAAATCTGCTATTTCCATTATGGAAAGATGTCCCGAACAGCATTAGACTTGATTCTGATAAAAAGGCACTAGAAATAATAAATAAATATGGATACGGAAAATTTACTAGAATACTGAGAAACTTAAGTAAAAATATTTGATAAATAACTTTATAATCTATGAAATTTGAGGTAAATAACATGAAAACTCCCCTAGTAGACCTTCATGAGGATATTTCACTATATATTATTAGAAACTTTAATGACAGATACGACTTTAACGAAGATCTAGACAATAGATATGGGGACATCCCGAAATATAAGGCGGCTAATATAAGACTAATATTTGCATCTATATTCCCAGGACTACAGTCTCATATAATTTATAACAGAAATGTTTATGACTACCACAATTATATTTATAACTCCTTCACCTTAGGCACTTTAATTGTCTGGGAACATTTAAAAATTTATTATGGATTATCGAATCATTTTAACATAAAAATTATAGAGACTTTCAGAGAAATCAAGGAAATATTTGAAAATAAGAAATGGATGCTGGGATTCATCTTACATATAGAAGGCGCGGATCCAATAATAGAAATTGACGATATTCATATGATTTACAGATTGGGTGTAAGAAGTATAGGACTTACATGGAATAAAAGCAATAGATATGGTGCTGCATGTACTGCAATAAAAGACTATGGCTTAACAGACGCAGGATATGAACTTATAAAGGTGGCAAATAAAATTGGTATGATAATAGATCTGGCACATGCGAGTAAAAATACGACAATGGATGCTATTAAAGCATCTAGTAAACCAGTTGTTATAAGTCATACAAATCTCAGATGGCACGTAGATCATCCTAGAAATATCGATGAAGATATAATTAATATGCTGAAAATGAGAGATGGAGTATTCGGATACTCATTTATAGATACATTGATTAAGAAAGGAGAGAGACCTACAATTAATGATGTTATAGAACAATTGATTGAGATAGTTGATAAATTTGGTTCATGCGTGATTTCAATTGGAACAGACTACTTTGGATTTTTAAAATCAAAACCACCTATAGGATTAGAAAATGTAAAAACTATTATAAGACTACTGGCTGGTTTGGAGGAAAATGGATTAAGTAAGGATGAAATTAAGGATATTGCATACAGAAATGTGCTTAGAGTACTAGAAAAAAATTTAAAGTAGAAACCTAAAAAATTATTCTTCCCAGCCCCACTCCCCTGTCATCAAATACTCGTGTATATATAAAGCTGCCTTCTTACCACTACCTAAGGCAGGACCGATGAGAGAAGGCCCATGTTTAACATCACCAGCTGCAAAAACTCCCTTTCTAGTAGTTCTAAACTTTTTATCCGTTTTAATCGTATTATTCCTATTTAATTCTATACCATATTTTCCATTCTCAAATGGTGGAGTTGCAATTTCACCAGCGGCAATCAATACTGTATCAATATCTACTGTAAATTCAGACCCTTCGATTGGAATAGGCCTCGGTCGCCCACTGCTATCTGGTTCGCCTAGCCTCATTCTTATGGCCTTAACACTCTTTACATATCCTTTGTCATCGCCAATGAACTCGATTGGTTGTGTTAGTTCATGCACCCCGAAACCTTCCTCCTCAAGTTTATTAAACTCTCTAGCACCAGCTGGCGCGACGTCTCTAGTACGCCTATAAAAGAGAATTACTTTGTCAGCGCCTGCTTCTCTGGCAATATAACATGCATCTACAGCAGTTAATCCTCCTCCTATAACTAGGGTTTTTCCAGATAACTCTGGAGCATGATCAATATAGCCATATTTATGCATATGATAGTCTATTATGAAATGAAAAGCATGATATACTCTTTTTAAATTCTCGCCGGGTATCCTCAATTCACGGCTTCTCCACGTACCTGTTGCAATTAATACAGCATCATATTCATTTATAATATCTTCTAAGTCTATGTCTTTACCTACTTTTGTATTTAAATGGAAGATCACCCCGATATCCATTAATTCCTTGATCCCCTTCTTTACACCTTCTTTAGAAATTCTAAAGTCTGGAATTCCAAATATTAGAAGGCCGCCAGGCTCAGGTAACTGATCATATATATACACCCCATGCCCCCTGCATACTAGCTCACCAGCTGCCCCTAGTCCAGCAGGGCCAGCACCTATAATCGCTACTTTTTTACCAGTTTTAGGTATTACATCTCCTGGTTTACATCCTCTTAGGAATCTCATTCCCACCACCTAAGTCTCTATCCATAATTAAGAGAAATATTTATGATAAAATAGGATTTTAATGAGTATATATTACTTATTTATTTCCTCACCAAAAATATGAGAAGGGCCCTGGTGGACCCGCCGGGAATTGAACCCGGGACCTCCGCCTTGCAAGGGCGGCGTGCTACCACTGCACCACGGGCCCCTAAAACTATACGAAAAATACTTATTTTATCTAATAAATTTCATAGGGTTATTCCATCAAATTATGTTGGAGAGATCAGTACTACATTATCACCTCTAAGTAGGATCGATCCTATTGGATCACTATCTTCTTTATATACCCACTCTGCATCCTTCAATAGTAAATTAAGATGCTCATCGTACCCGACTAAAATCCCTCTAATTAATCGTCCTCCCTTTATCTTAACGATCACAGGCTTATTTAAACTTCTTTTAAGTAGCCTTATAGTTAGATCGATAGGCATAACACACACCAAATACCTTCTGTATCAAATCAAATTATATTTACCCATATTTAAAGGTCATTAAGCCACATATACTTAATCGATCTAAATCCCCTAATACGTATTGGCCTCTCTCTTCCATATCGTTTTAACGGTTTTGTTAGATGTTTAATCGATCTTAATGGAGGGAGATAAACATCTGACGATATACTTCTCTTTGATAGAATTACCTCGTCAGAAGAAGACAGTATATTATAGCCGCATTCTTTACAAATAAACCCTTTTTTATATCCCATCCTCTTCATAGGCTTTATACACTTAGGGCAGACAGGGTTTACTTTAATTAAATTTGAGTTTTTAATTGGAGAGAAATACTCGACATTTATAAGTAGTCCACCGTCTCTTTCTAATTTAATACATCCGCCTATGTATGCTCGAGTATAATTTATATGTTCAGTTAAATATTCCTTCAGCCGTCCAGACTCGTAATAGGCATATAGGGATGCATCATGATGATCTATCTTAATATTAATCTTAACATGCGAACCTGGAATTTTAGTCAATTCAGGAGTTAATGATACGGTTCCTTTAAACTGTGTATATGGTATAACCTTTCTTGCTGAGTTTGACGTATATAAATGGTCATTAGTCCCCTGATTTGTAACATAGATTAGCCATCTAGAATATTTTAGATTTATCTTTTTAACAATGCACTTGAAAATAGCATATAACAAATTAGGGTTATCACCCCGGATACCCATGATTACGGGATCTGGGCCAGCAGGAGTTATCAGCAACTTCTTCGTCTCATAATCAATGTGTGAGAATGAAAACTCATCTTCAACTTCCCTTAATAAATTAACTATTTTACCGACTATATCTACCGAGAATCTAGGCCCTCTTTCATATAAATCCCTATATACTAGAAGCTCATATGTATGATCATAGTAGAGTGGGTATCCTAACGCTGCAAACGCTCCTATTAAACCTCTCTCACCTAATTCGTGTCTCTCCCATATAACCGCCTTCTTCAAATATTTAAGCAAATTATTTAATTCTTCATATGAAACTACCCTCCATAATATGTTTAGTGAAAAACTATATAGCATTTCATATGCCTTCTGATCCAGCATCTTATTATCTAATATGATTATAGAAGGCTGTGTAGACGCTGGTGAAGAAGATTCTTCTATAATATACATATATAGTTTTTGTTCCAACTCGCCTGTAAAGTATTTTAACTGTTTTCTATTAATAGCGAAATCTAATGCTATTCCACCGTTTCCACGGGTTTTCCACGGAATATCAGGATTGAAACGTATTAGCCTCGGATAATCTAATAGGAAACCTCCATACTTGTAAATCAGTCTAACGATTTCAGTAGCAAAATGTGTTGTACAGCCTCCCTTAATGCTATCTATATCGTCTAGGCCTATTGATAAAAAAAGGAGATTCCGCATCTAATCTTTAGAGACAACGATTAAAGTCTGTGTAGATGTAATCTTATCTATTTTCCTTCTAATCTTCTGAGTAACGATCCTCCTTATCTCCTCGATACTATCACCTTTAACTTTAGCAACTATATCATATACTCCAAACACTACATCAGCCTCTACAACCTCAGGTTCTTGAAGAAGTTTCTCCTTGACTTCCTCCTCCACACCTACTTCAGTAGTTATAAGTACATATGCATATGGCATATACAATACACCCCATTAAAAAAGGTGTATAGAAGGAAGTTAATAATTATTTCCCCTAGTGACTTGGCCGTAGTCCTCCTTCTGTTTATACGTAGGATCATTCTAATCGACGGATAACCCCTCATATCATTGGGGTACCCCCGTCTTTCTCCCCCGTACCAACCGGCCGTTTCACTTCCTCTAAGACTCGTCAGACGGTCTTCATCCTCATCAATTCTTAGAGGAATATCGTTTCTGTTCCGGTTGGAGGCAGTCTCCTGCCTAGGCCTCGCGGCCTTACGGATATTCGGGAGGGAGGACCTTCCTTGGATAAAACCCACCTACGCACCAAGTCACTAGGGGCGACCCAACGGGCCATATATATGGTGGCATAGCTAGGACCCGGAATCCCGTATGTCCCGACGACTCGGGCGATTGGGAGTAGACGGCTGAGACGGTCGGCCGAAGCCTCCCGTCTTACACCGCTACCCCATCAACGGGGTCTTTTACCCCAGCCCTCGTCGCCACCGGATCCCTCCCTCCGAAGAGGAAGGTAACCAGTGGCGAACGGCCGCCTATTTTTGAGATGGGCTTCGGGCTTAGATGCCTTCAGCCCTTATCCCAAGGGGCGTAGCTTCGGGGCGCTGCCCTATCGGACAACCCCTTCACCAGAGGCCCCCCCGCCCCGTTCCTCTCGTACTGAGGGCGGGTTCCTCTCAGGCGGCCAACACCCCCGTTAGATAGAGTCCGACCTGTCTCACGACGGTCTAAACCCAGCTCACGTTCCCCTTTAATGGGCGAGCAGCCCCACCCTTGGCCCCTACTTCGAGGCCAGGATGGGAAGAGCCGACATCGAGGTACCAAGCCGCGGGGTCGATGGGGACTCTCGCCCGCGACGAGCCTGTTATCCCTGGGGTAACTTTTCTGTCATCCCCGGCCCCCACTGAGGAGGGCACGAGGGTTCGTTAGGCCCGGCTTTCGCCCCTGCACCCCTTATTGTCAAGGGTGCAGTCAGGCCGGCTTTTGCCCTTGCACTCTACCGCGGGTTTCTGACCCGCGTGAGCCGACCTTTGGGCCCCCTCGATACCTTTTCGAGGGGAGGCCGCCCCAGCCAAACTGCCCACCAACGGTTGTCCCACCCTCTCGGGTGGTTAGGAGTGTAGCGATGAGTAGCCGGTGTTACATGGACGCCTCCACAACCCCCGGAGAGGTTGCTTCACAGGCTCCCGGCTACGCTCTGTACCCACCGCCACACTCCAGCCGCAGGCTGCAGTAAAGCTCCACAGGGTCTTCTCTTCCCAACGGGGGATCCCCGACTGTTCGAGCGGGGATGTGGGTTCGGCGGGCGGCGGGCGGGGACAGTGAGGCCCTCGTTGATCCGTTCATGCACGTCGGAACTTACCCGACAAGGCATTTGGCTACCTTAAGAGAGTCAGAGTTACTCCCGGCGTTTAGCGGTCCTTCACCCGGTTGTACCCGGGCTTAAGATACCGCCACTGGCCAGGATTCAGGAGCCGTACACACCCTTTCGGGCTAGCGGCCCCCTATGTTTTTAGTAAACAGTCGGGACCTCCTTGTCACTGCGACCTGCCCTTCAAGTCTCTAGGACCCGAGGGGCAGGCACCCCTTCTACCGAAGGTACGGGGCCAATTTGCCGAATTCCCTCGCCCGCCATAACCCGAGACGCCTTAGGCTACTCACCCAGGGCACCAGTGTCGGTTCTGGGTACGGTCGCCGGCCCCGTCAGTCCCTATACCTCCCTTTTCACTGGCCCCGGGACTCAGGCGAACCGGCTAAGGCCGGCCATTCCTGCCTTCACCGAGGTCTCACCATTACGGTACTCCCCCAGCTTCAGCAGTTAGGTGGGGCGACAGCCCCACTCACCCTATCCCGAGGCGTCAGGAGGTATAGGGCGGGGCGTAAGCCCACCTCCGGGAACCAGCGGCACCGGAATATTAACCGGTTTCCCCCTTCGGGAGGATAGGTTAGCCCCTCCCTTAGGACCGGCTAACCCCCGGCTGACGACGCATTGCCGGGGAACCCTTGCCCTTTCGGCGGTCGGGATTCCCACCCGACTGCGCTCCTACTACCGCCAGGATCTGCAATCGGACCCGGTCCATCGGACCTCACGGCCCGACTTCTCCCCGGGCCCGACGCCCCCCTACCGGATCAGGGGCGAATGCCCCTGCCCCGGGGTCTCGGCGGCCGGCTTGAGCCCCGTGCATTTTCGGCGCCCTCCTCCTCGGCGGGTGAGCTGTTACGCACTCATTATGAGATGGCTGCTTCTAAGCCTACTCCCCCGCTGTCTTAGGAGGAGGACCTCCTTTCGTTTGGCACTTAGCCGGCACTTAGGGGCCTTAACCCCGGGCTGGGTTGTTCCCCTTTCGGCCCAGGAGCTTACCCCCTGGAGCCCCACTGGCGGGGTCTACGGAGACCGGAGATTCGGAGTTTGACGGAGAGCCGGGGACGAACCCCTGCACTCTCCATCAGTGCTCTACCCCCCGGTCCACCTCGCCCGCCGCTGAGCTAAGACTCACTTCGGGGGGAACTAGCTATCCCCAGGCTCGATAGGTCTTTCGCCCCTACCCCCAGGTCAGAGGAACGAATTGCACGTCAGTACCCTTGCGGGCCTCCACCGAGCTTTAGCTCGGCTTCACCCTGCCCAGGGGTAGATCGCCTGGCTTCTAGTCTCATCCGAGCGGCTCCACCCCCTTTCAGAGGCCGTGTCTCCCACGCCAAAAAGGCGTGGTGCACACCTGTCGGTTTCCCTATGCCTACGGCCTTAACAGCCTTAGACTCGCCGCTCGGATGAACTCCCTGGCCCGTGTTTCAAGACGGATGCCAAGACCCCGCCTCCTCACCCCCTCTAAAATAGAGGGAGTTATTGGAGGCTTTCGGGCCTTGGCACTGGCCTTCCCCACCCGGTTTCAGGCTCTTTTCACCCCCCTTCCGGGGTGCTTTTCAGCTTTCCCTCGCGGTACTAGTGCGCTATCGGTCTCGGGACGTATTTAGCCTTGGAGGTCAGTGACCCCCGTCTTCCCCTACCAGTCAAGGTAGGGTACTCTGGAGGATGGCGCCTCCCTCCACAGCTTTGCCTACGGGGCTTTCACCCTCTACGGCCCACCATTCCAGGTGAGTTCGGCTGCTGTGGATGGGGAGGCATATGCCACCCTCCGAAACCCCACATCTCTCCCTGGTCATCCCAGGGAGATTCGGTTTGAGCTCCTCCCCTTTCCCTCTCCGGTACTCAGGGAATCTCGTTTGATTTCTTTTCCTCCCCCTACTAGGATGTTTCCCTTCGGGGAGTTCGCGTACACCGGCTTTAAAGCCGGTGTACACCTACGCCTTACGGCGTAGGTGGGTTGCCCCATTCGGGCATCCGCGGATCCACGGCTACATGCGCCTACCCGCGGCTTTTCGCAGCTTGCCACGCCCTTCATCGCCGCCCGAGCCGAGCCATCCACCGGGTGGGTGAGCTTCGTCGGGCGGGAACCCGGGTCCTAGCTATGCTCTCACCTATATATGGCCCGTCGGGTCAGCCAACGGGACCTCTTAGCTTCTTAGAGTCCGATTTTCTCTAAGAAGCCGCATCCTGTCAATAACCAGAGGAGGGTATATATGCCAGCCTAGACGGCCCGGCGGGGGAACTGATCTACTTAGGAGGTGATCCGGCCGCACGTTCCCGTACGGCCACCTTGTTACGACTTCTTCCCCCTCACCAGGCAAGGCTTCACCCCCCGCCCTATAGACGAGGGATTCAGCCCCACCCAGCTCGGGTGAAGCGACGGGCAGTGTGTGCAAGGAGCAGGGACGTATTCACCGCGCGATGATGACGCGCGGTTACTAGGGATTCCAGGTTCACGAGGACGGGTTGCAGCCCTCGATCCCAACTGAGGCGCGGTTTAGGGATTGGCTCCCCCTTTCGGGTTCGCCACCCATTGTCCGCGCCATTGTAGCCCGCGTGTGGCCCCGGGGATTCAGGGCATACTGACCTGCCGTAGCCCGCTCCTTCCTCCGCCTTACGGCGGCAGTCCCGCCAATTTCCTCAGCCCCCCGAAGAGGGCTGGAGCAATTAGCGGCACGGGTCTCGCTCGTTGCCGGACTTAACCGGACGCCTCACGGTACGAGCCGGCGACGGCCATGCACCACCTCTCAGCTTGTCTGGCAGGGTCTTCAGCCCGGCCTTCATCCTGCTGTCTCCCCGGGTAAGGTTCCGGGCGTTGACTCCAATTGAACCGCAGGCTCCACCCCTTGTGGTGCTCCCCCGCCAATTCCTTTAAGTCGGCTGCCCTAGGGCTACTTCCAGCCCTAGAGTTTCAGCCTTGCGGCCGTACTCCCCAGGCGGCAGGCTTAACGGTTTCCCTTCGGCACATGAGCGCCCCTAAGGCGCCCACACACCTAGCCTGCATCGTTTACGGCTGGGACTACCCGGGTATCTAATCCGGATCGCTCCCCCAGCTTTCGTCCCTCACCGTCGGACGCGTTCTAGCGGGCCGCCTTCGCCACCGATGGTCCTCCCTGGATCTTAGGATTTTACCCCTACCCAGGGAATACCGCCCGCCTCTTCCGCTCCCTAGCCTGGTAGTATCTCCGGCAGCCCGGCGCTTAAGACGCCGGATTTAACCGGAGACACACCAGGCCGGCTACGGACGCTTTAAGCCCAATAATCGTCCCGACCACTCGGGGAGTTGGTATTACCGCGGCGGCTGACACCAAACTTGCCCTCCCCTTATTCGCCCAGCCTTTTGGACTGGGCAAAAGCCGCCCTCAGCAGGCGGCACTCGGAGTGACCCCGTCGCGCTTTCGCGCATAGCGGAGGTTTCGCGCCTGCTGCGCCCCGTAGGGCCTGGGCCCTTGTCTCAGTGCCCATCTCCGGGCTCCCCCTCCCAGGGCCCGCACCCGTTATAGGCACGGTGGGCCGTTACCCCACCGTCTACCTGATAGGGCGCAGTCCCATCCTGCGGCGCCTAACCACGGCATGGATGGTTAGGCCTTTCGGAAATGGGGCCTTCCAGCACCCATCCCCTATCGGCCATTAGCCCCAGTTTCCCGGGGTTATAGCCGTCCGCAGGGTAGGTTGACCACGTGTTACTGAGCCGTACGCCGCGCCCCGCCAGCCCGGGGCGCACGACTCGCATGGCTTAGTCCCACTCCGATAGCAGTCGGGTCCGGCAGGATCAACCGGCCTCAGGCGGAGTACAGCCGCCTAGGCTGTTTACATATACCCTCCTCCGGTTCAACCATCTATTTATTCGGTTGAACCGACATCGATGTTTCCGTGCGTGGAGATCCACAGCTTCATCCCAGGCAAAGCTGCCTTGGTCGCCGAGATACCGCCGCACGGATGGCTAAGCCATCTTATTTTTATGGTAACCCAATATATAAGGTTTTACAAAGCATTATATAAATTATCTTAGACATCCATTGAGAGATTGGAAATTACGGTATTTAATGGTGGTGGGAGTGGAAAAACCCAAAATTGGTGCGGGGGGTGGGATTTGAACCCACGAAGGCCTACGCCACGGGATACCCCATTATAGATCTTGAGTCCCGCCCCATTGGCCAGGCTAGGGAACCCCCGCGTCTTCATATATATACACTTGCAAATGAATTTTTTAATTTTACCTGTATTTTAAATGTAATAGAATTTATGTAATTATAATTGTCCCACATTCTCCCTTTTCGATGTAATTATGGAGACTCATTCTAGATGGAGCGATAATACATGTTGGGATGTTGTATTCTTTAATTATATTTAATGAGGATTTATCAAATAACGGATAATATCCAGCGGATTCCTTATATTTCTCGATAATCTCAATCAATCTATCTATATGTATAACATTTATTTTTTTGGCGTCACTAAACTTTTCTGGATCCTTATCATATATAGCTCCTACTCTAGTCATATTTATCAATGGTGAGGATAGTCTTGAAGCGATATATGCTGAAACAGCATTTGTAGAGAAACCAGGTGATACTCCGCCCATCACAATATTTTTTCTAAACTTAAAATAAAGAGTCAGGGCTTCCTCAACCGATGTAGGTATACTCTCGACGACTAATGGCTGAAGTAATTGAAGAAGAATATATGCATTTAACCTTGAGAAGTATATTCCTAGTATATCTAAGTCATATTCACTAGCATAGGAATACTTTCTTAAAAATGATAATACAGATCTTAAATAGCTTCCACCTCCAACCACAATAATAAATGTCTTACCCTTCTCAGACAAGCTTTTAATATACTCAGCTAGTTCATAGAGCTCATGTAACATATCGTCGTTGAATAGATATCCGGTGATCTTCAAAACATAACATTTTTCATCTACCTTCTTCATCGTAAAAAATATAATATTGAAGTACTTATTAGTAGAAGGAGATAAAAAGAAGTACATTTATTGTATATGAGGGAGTTAGGTGATTCATATGAAGAATGAAGAGATCCAGAAGATGAGATTAAAAAGATTAATTGAAGAGCTTAAAAGAAAGGAGGGAAGAGGTACGGAATTAATTTCATTATACATCCCTCCCCGCAAAAGAATAAGTGAAGTTACAAATTATCTTAGACAAGAATATGCAACTGCGGAGAACATAAAATCTGATCAAACACGTAAGCATGTTAAAGATGCATTAACGAAGGTTATGGAAAGATTGAAATATTATCAAAGTTCACCTGAGAATGGACTTGTCGTTTTTTGTGGGGCAATACCGCAAAATGGACCTGGCACAGAGAAAATGGAGATATACATAATCGAACCCCCTGAACCAATTAATATCAATTTATATAGATGCGACGATCATTTTCACACTGAATATCTTGAGGAAGCACTAAAGGAAAAAGATGTATATGGATTGATATCTATAGATATCAATGAAGCTGCAATAGGATTATTGGAGGGTAGTAGGCTAAAGATATTATCTACATATACGTCAGGTATACCGGGTAAGCATAGAGCAGGAGGACAGTCTGCTAGAAGATTCGAGAGACTAAGGGAGATGGCAATACATCAATACTTTGATAGAATCGCTAGACATGCCAATGAAGAATTTCTATCAGATGAAGTCTTTAAGAGATTAAGAGGGATAATTGTAGGAGGCCCTGGATTTACTAAACACGAATTTGTAGAGGAATCGGATCTGGATTATAGAATTCGTGAAAAAATAATTGGTTTCATAGATACAAATTATTCTGGTGAAGAGGGGTTAAGAGAGATTATAACAAAAGGAGGAGAGTTACTGAAACATGCTAAGTATCAGCAGGAGAGAAAGCTCGTCGACGAGTTTCTAAATAATCTAGCTAAAAAACATGATATGGTGTTATATGGATTTAATGATATAAAAAGATATTTATATGATGGTATTATCGATAAAATTTTAATAAATGATAATATAAATTATTATTATATAAAAATTAAATGCAAAATTTGTGAACATGAGGAAGAAATTATTGTAAAGGAGAGTGAAAAGATTAAACTTGAATATAGATTACCTCTATGCAAGAAATGTGGAGGGGAGACTGAAATTATCGAAGAAAAGCATATTATCGACTATTTAGATGAAGTCTCGAAATTCTCCGGTTTTAAACTTTATATTATAACGGCGGATACTGAACACGGAAGGATGTTATCCCAATTTGGAGGAATAGTCGCAATTCTTAGATATTCTTTAAGATACTAAAAATTGTTTTATAAGTATATTTGAACCTCATCTACAGACGCAACCTTAGTTGAATATGCAATCTCCTGTATATTATGAAGCTCCTTTAAATCACGTTCATACTCCTGCATATATATTGGTAGAATAATCTTTCTCACAGGATTCTTCAACGAAACCCCCGCTTTATCCTTCCTTCTCCATATGATGGAGTTTAGCTTAATGACCTCATTTAATAGAGACTTATCTAATTTTATAGGTATTTTACTTGGAAAACCCTCTGTTAATATACCTTTTTTATTATACAGCTCTCTCCATATATAATCTGTGATAAATGGTATGACAGGATGCATCAGTAATAAAATTGTTCTAAGTGTTTTATGTAATGTATACCAGGCGGATCTCTGTTCCTTTTGAGTAAATTTATTATCTTTGTTATATGCCCGCGGCTTTACAAGCTCTATATAGTGCGAGGCAAATATATTCCATGCAAAATTCCTTGTTTTATTTGATGTATAAAATGTATCCAGATGTGAGTATTCTTCTTCAGCTTGGTCAATTAGACTATTTAATAAACTGAGAATCTCTTTATCAATCTTAGTTAGTTCCTCTATATCAATTTCACCGTCTCTAACGTATGGAAAACTCGATATAAAGCGTGAGATATTCCAGAGTTTGTTAATAAACTTCTTAGCGCCTCTTATCTTTTCCTCATTAAACTGATAATTGTACCCTAGTTTCGTCTCGCTAGCAGCCCATAATCTGAATGCATCTGCACCATACTTTTCAATTATTGGGAGAGGATAAACTATGTTTCCGAGGTGTTTATGCATCGGCCTACCATGCTTATCTAATCCCATACCAGATAAACGTACAAATTTAAAAGCCGGTCTTCCTGTCAATAAATATACTCTTAATAATGTATAATATAGCCATGTTCTAACGATATCGATTCCTTGGGGTCTTACGGTTACTGGGAAAGCCTTTCTATATAATTTTTCATCTCTTAGATATCCCGATATATATAAGGGAGAGATACTTGAATCAAACCACGTGTCGAATGTTCTAGTCTCGCCTATAAATTCAGTAGACCCACATTTCTTACATTTTTTAAAGGGTGGAGCATCTTTCCAAGGTATATAATATTCACCTGGCTCCGGGACATGAGGCTCTCCACACTTCTTGCAATACCATATAGGAATCTCAGTCCCATAATATCTATCTCTACTAATGGCCCAATCAATTGATAATCCATCTATCCAGTTAATAAGGATCTGCTTATGAAAATCGGGTAAAAACGCTATCTCGTCGGCTATCTTCTTTATTTCATTTTTAAATTCTAATTGCTTTAGATATAGTGCATCAGTAATAATAAATTCAACTGGATTTTTAGATCTCCAGCATATAGGAATATTCTGCGATATCTTTTCTTCTTTGATGACATAACCTATATCTTTTAGATCCTTTACTATCGCTTTTCTAGCTTCTTCGACACTTAATCCATGATATTTACCAGCAAGTTCGTTCATCTTACCATCTTTATCTATTAAGATCCTTGGTTTGAAGCCTAATTCCCTAAATAATCTAATATCTTCAAGGTCTCCGAAAGACGATAGCATCATCACTCCAGAACCGAATTCAGGTTTCACCGAAGGATGCTCCAAAATAGGTACTGAGTAATTATATATCGGAATTATTGCTTTGTTGTCTTTTAGGTCTTTATATCTTTCGTCCTTAGGATTATATAATAATGCAGCGGTAGCACCCAATAACTCAGGTCTAGTTGTTGCAACTACTACGTAGTCGCCTTTACTCAGATCGAAACGGATGTAATACAATGTACCTTCAGTTTGTTTATACTCAACCTCAGCTTCCGCGATTGTTGTATAACATACAGGACACCATATAGTCGGTCTTTCCGCCTTATAAATTAGGTTTCTATTCCATAATTCGATGAAGGTTGCTTGAGTAATCTTCCTATACTCTGGACTATCAGTTTTATATGGATTTTTATAATTTGCCATAAGCCCCATTCTCTTAACTATTTCAATTATCTCCTTCTCATACTTATCCAAGAGTTCTCTACATAAATTTATGAAATATTCCCGATCGACCTCCTTAGCCCGTATACCATAAATTTTCTCTACAGTAATCTCAATTGGTAAACCATTTCTATCGATTCCCATTGGAAACAGGATATTATATCCTTTAAGTTTATAATATCTCGCAAACATATCAAATTGTGCGTAGTGTGCAGCCGCAGCCACATGCCAGCTACCAGAAGCGTATGGTGGAGGAGTATCTATAACAAATAAGGGTTTTTCATCTATAAGCTTGAAAGTATATATATCCTCTTTATCCCATAATTCTAATATCTCATTCTCCTTCTTAATATCCCAAGATCTTTCTCTTAGTAATGGTTTAAACTCCATATTTTTACTACACCTATATGTACCGCCTTGGAAGAAATAAATAAATAATTAAAATATAAATAATCCAGATAAATGATTTAATGATATGAAGGGCCCGTAGCTCAGAGGCAGAGCGAGGGCATCCCCCCTCGAGCCCGGCTGATAAGTCTCTCAGATACCGGGAGGTCGCCGGTT
>Ga0190307_1000059_pt1 | contig 35545 bp, 43 predicted proteins | sample 48700745_MG_FD_161653 | JGI IMG/M metagenome (GOLD analysis project Ga0190307, IMG submission 161653) | Hydrothermal vent sediment bacterial communities from Southern Trench, Guaymas Basin, Mexico - 4870-07-4-5_MG | ecosystem: Environmental > Aquatic > Marine > Hydrothermal vents > Sediment ... | reverse complement strand
CCTTATTAATGAAGCATATGCAAGTTGAAACGGGCCCGTAGCTCAGTTAGAGGGAGATAATATAGGACCCGGCAAAGTAGAGCGCCGGGCTCTTATTCGTTATAGGTGAGGAGAGACCCGGTGGTCGCGGGTTCGAATCCCGCCGGGCCCGCCACCTACAGTGAGCGAATACGCTTCGCTTAATCAAAGTTTTGTTTTCCAAAATTTTAGTTCTTTGTGTTTCTTAAAATTTTATTTTAATCCCTTAAGTCTTTTGAAGGCTTCTTTTGCTCTCTTGTCTCTGAGCTCAGAGTGTGTTATGGTGAGTAGGGGGCGTTCACGACCGAAGGGACCAACGATCTTCACATGTTCCCCGCCGGAAACCGCTAGCGCGCCTAGGCGTAAAGCCTCCCTTAGTGCCTCTCTCACGTTGCCTCCAGATAGGCTCTTTAACTCTTTTATCATATCTTCTTCAAGCCATATGTCTTTAATATAACATTATCAAAATCTCTACCAGAAAGATACGTGGGAGATTTATCGGAACTTATTCAAATTATTTATGTTCCGATAGGATTTCCGTTAAAAGCGACGAGGCGTCAAGAACAGCAGGAAAAACCACAAACATTAACAATCTAAGCAACATCAAACACAAGTCTGAAAACCGTTTAAAAAATTAAAATTTCAATAAAGTTATTAAATGAAATATCCCTGTAAAACTGCAATAAGGGGGTGGTAAAAGTAGCATTTAAAGTATTATTCCTCGCCCATGCCCCAGACGCAGATGCAGAAAAACACAAATGCGTTATCGAAACACCAAAATACTACAAACTCCATGTAGTAGTAGTCAAAAATCAAAAACAAGCAATCGAAGTATGCAAAAAACTTGTCAGAGAAGAAGGCATCCAAGCAATCCTCCTCTGCCCAGGATTCGCACACAAAGACGTTGCACAAATATCAGAAGCAGCCGGCGAAAACGTTGGAGTCTTTGTAGCAAGAGGAGACGGCCCGAGCAACAAAATCACAACAGAAACAATGAAAAAAGAAGGATGGTTCCCACAAAAATAAACAAATAAAACCCACCTCACACCCTAGAACCAAACACAATGCTAATGTCTTTCCTAAAATATTAGATTTCCACCTTCTATTTTTCAAGTGTTTTATGGTTTCAATGGTTTTCTACATTTTGATTTTTCATAATTTCATATTTATACTTATGGCTCTTATATATAGTCTCAAAACTTATGATACTTATGTATTTATGCAACCTAACTACGTTTATGATACTTTCAACTTCAACATATCTAATACTTCCAAAATTTTATTTTCTATCTACAGAATAAAATGTATGTTGAAGTCTAAACATATTACATCTGTAATATTTTATTGTGAGCTAAGATGTATAATGTTGTTCCTTTAGCTAAGAGGGTTTTGAATGAAATGGAGTCTAGGAATGTGAAAAGGGTTTCAATAAGGTTGAGTGAAGCTTTTGAAATTTCAACAGGTTTCATCCAACCAACGAAAAGAGCAGATAGGAAAATCGCGGAACTAATGTCACTTCTAGGATTTAAAAACGCAATATCGAGCCCTGCGGGTAGGGAAGCCGAACTCGTATTTGAAGCTAAATTACCTACCCAGGAGATAGGGGCTAAGGTCAGGTGCGTTGAGGAAAGTAAAGAATATTGGAGGAAAGCATTCTAAATTATTGGGGTGTTTTTATGGGTGAGAAGGGTAAGAGGTGGGGGCTTATTGCACTTATTTATTCTTAAGGTTCTTTACTGGATAAGGACGGATGGCAGAGTTATGTCACGGAAAAACAAGAAAATACACGTAACTGACCCCTTCTTATATGATGCTTTAGCTAGATGGGTTCGTGTCAATATTTACGATGAACAAAAAGTTGAATCAGTTGTGTCGTCTCATCTGAATAGGATAGGTGAAATTTTCTACTGGAGGGACTTAACAGAAGTTGATGTGATTTTAAGACATAAAGATAAACTTTTAGGCTTTGAAGTAAAATGGACCGTAAAAACTCCCGGTAGAAAGCCCTTTAACACTAGAATCCTTGATAGAAAAACTATACCAATCTTTTTGGCATCAATAAAATGGTAAAGGAATCGGCGTCGTGAGTTGGTGATTATTTTGAAATCGTTTGTTCCATGTGTTAAGGCTCCTAGAAAAGTTGGAGAAGCTATTAGAAAAAAACTTAGTAGCATGGGTGTTTTAAATAGAGATTTTAAGATCGATAAAGATGATATTTATCTGTTTTTTCCGGTTACTCGTTATTTAAGTGAAAACGAATTAGAGGAGTTGAAAAATATTTGCGAGATTGAGGTTGTTGAAAGGGAGATGGAGCGTTGTAAAAGTAGACCTAGGAGTTTTCTTGATATTTTGAGAAATGAGCTTAGTGAAGAGGAGTTGGAGTTTGTTCGTCGATCTTTCGATATTATTGGCGACATTGCTATCATTGAGGTTCCTGAGGAAGTTTCCCACCTGAAACGTAAGATTGGAGAAGCTATTTTGCAGGTTCACAAAAATGTTAAGACGGTTTTAGCGAAAGCAGGTAAGGTGGATTCTGAATTTCGTATACGGAAACTTGAGTATATAGCTGGTGAGAAAAAGACTGAAACTATACATAGGGAATATGGATGTACGTTTGTTTTAGACATTTCTAAGGTGTATTTCAGCCCTAGGTTGGCTACTGAACATTGGAGAGTAGCTTCTCAGGTAAGGGATGGAGAAACAGTTGTCGATATGTTTACTGGTATTGGCCCTTTTGCTATTTTAATTGCAAAAAGAGTAAATGCAACTGTTTATGCCATAGATAAGAATCCTCACGCTATAAAATACTTAAAAGAAAATATACAGAGAAACAGGCTTAAAGGGGCAGTTATACCGATTTTAGGAGATGCAAAACAAGTAGTCAAAGAAAGGTTGTCTGGTAAAGCTGATAGAGTAATTATGAATCTACCTGAAAAAGCTTACAATTTTATAGAAGATGCTTGCTCGGCTGTAAAACCAGAAGGTGGAATAATTCATTACTATCAGTTTGCTTCAGAACCGAATCCTGAGGAAAAAGTTGTTAAGAATTTGGATGAAAGAGTTTTACAGTCGGGGAGAAGAGTGGTTTCAGTGTTAAATGTTAGGCGGGTAAGGCCGTACGCTCCACATGAATGGCAGGTCGCAGTTGATGTACTTATTCGCTGAGCTCAGCTATTAAAATAATTTTAACTGGGGTATCGGGATTTTTTAGTTTTTTAATGATTTCTCTATTGAGGTCTATTGCTGCTTTATTAGCCTTAATCATTAGGGTTCTACTGCAGGTATAGCTGCTTTTTCTACAAACAATGTCTGTAGGGTGGTTTAAAGTGAGTTTAGAGCTACCATAACCGGTAATTTCCTCTTTTAGTCCTTCAACTTCGATGATTAATTTTATTTTTGACCCATCTTTTCTAGCTATTTTTTTAAATTCGTTGCTAAGCTCGTATAGCCCTTTATTAGCTTTTATGGCGATGATACAATCTCCTCTAGGTGTTAGGTTTTCTTCTTTTGTTATTTCTAATGTCGATCTATGGGTGGCACGAATATTAGGATGCCCATACGCTCTAATCTCTTCTACAACTCTGAGAGCCATGACAAACCCTCACTAAGTTATTTTCAATGATTCCTTCAAAATGATAAAGGTTACGTGAACTATTCCACTCTTATGGATGATGAGTTGCAAGTAGCAAAAAGTAAAGGCAGGAACAAATTCTGGTTTCAGATGGAAAAATGACAATACGTTTTCATGCTTGTTTTGATGCAGGATGGTACATTTAATTATTTAGGTTGTTATCTAAATTACTTGGAGAGTTTAATAGAGTTAAATTTTGATTTTAATCAGTTATTTGAGGAATGAAGCGATGAAGAACGTAAATATTACGTTAGAAACGGAATTCTATGATCTTAATTTGACATTCAAACCTTCTTTTGTTTCTTCAACCTATAAACAAGTAGAAAAGAATGTTTGGAAGAAGTTTGATTCACCTATGTTTAGAGGTTTCACGGTAAGACAGGAGAAGAGGAACATTTTGATTAAAGGACTGGTATCTATAGATCGTGGGCGGATAGAAGATTTTGTTTTTGCTGAGACAGGGCTTTGGCATGCTCCTTTCGAATATGATATTCATAAGGTTTCTAAAAAATTTAGATGGTTTTTAGAGGAACTTTCATATTTGTATTCTGGTGTTAGAATACCAGTGTCCTTATTTGAGCAGGATAAGATATTTGTTGCTGTTTGTCTTTCGAAAAGGGCGGATTATGAGGTGTTTGTTCGTTCTTGGATGGAAAAAATTCTTGAAAAGTACGGTAATAATGTTTTAGATATAGTTTGTGCAAGTAAGGAAGATTTATTAAAGATCGGCACAAGTTATCAGATTTTTGATCTTATAGATACGCTAAAATCTGCAACTATTTTTCATAAAGGTTTGGAGAATCTACCTACTTATGTTAAGGAACATTTACAAGATCGAGAACACTTCGAGAATCCTTTTAAATTTCTTTCGACGGCAATTCCACCGCAGGTAGCAAGAATGGTTTTAATATCAAAAGTTAAGGGAATTGGACCGAAGACTGCAGATTCCTTTTTATTAAATACTAGTTTTCATACAGATATTGCTCCGGTGGACACGCATCTAAGAAATGTAGTAACGAGGCTTCAATTGTTTGGTGAAAATTTGAAAGCTCCTCAGAGTAATTTATGTTCGAAATATGTTTGTAGGAAATATGTTTCAAGAAAATTGAAAATTCCATTGTGCCCAATGTCTAATAGCTGCATCAGAGCTAAAATTTTAGAATTAAGGGAGTTAGCAGGATGGTTTCAAACATTAATTTATCTTTTTGGAAGAGAATACTGTCGTAAAAATAAACCACAATGTGATACATGTCCGTTGAAGAAGGATTGCAACTATTTTAGCTCCATGTAGAGAATAAGTTAACTTGAACAAAATGTGAATGTAGATTATGCGTATAAATTCAGTGTTTAAGTTCTGAGTATTAATCGCTCTCATGCCAACCATACTTTCCAACGAGGGGAACAAACGCTACAGAACCCAAATTTTTAGTTTCAATTTTTTTATCTCCCTTTTTAGTAACAAGCATCAAATCCTGCCAATAATGTATGTGCCCCACGGGGATAACGAGTTTTCCTCCAATCTTTAGTTGCTCAACTAGGGGGTCAGGAATCCTTGGGCTCGCAGCGGTAACTAGGATTCTATCATATGGAGCTGCTTCAGCGTAACCGCAAGTACCATCACCAACAATAACTGTAACTCTATTTGAGTATCCTGTTCTCTCTAAATTTTTTCTAGCGAAATCAGCTAATTCGGCGATTCTCTCAATTGTATAGATGTGCCCCCAAGTATTGGGATCTATATCAGAGGAAGCAACTATTTCAGCGCAAACAGCGGCGTGATACCCGCTACCTGTTCCAATTTCTAAGACTTTTTGCCCTACTTTAAGATCAAGAACCTCGCACATGATTGCAACCATGTGTCGCCCAGCTAGCAATGACTGCTAGCTGTGTGGCGCACTAATTGTTTGACCCCAGCCTATCGGTAATGGTTGGTCGACGTAAGCGTATTTTCTTGCATCTGGAGGAACAAACTCCTCTCTGGGTACTTTTTTAAAAGCTTTAATCACGTGAGGACTCTTTAAAATTCCCTCTTTAACAAGTTTTTTTATAAGTTTCTCTCTTTTGACGTTAAAATTCTTTTCCATAAAATACACCACTCAATACATGATCATGATTGTCCTGTGCAATTTAAACTATTTAATAGTAGTTCATTGAAATATTCTAAATATTATTGTATTAAAACTTCTGTCGACATGTTGATGACTTACTCGTAAAGCTTTCTGCATATCCTCTAAGGCAAAAGAATAGAAAAAGATGTGCATTCTCAAAAATTCTTGAATTTCAGTTTTTCTTGTTACAAAAATAACAACTTTTTACTTACATTGAATCTATGTAAAGTGTTGACCGAAAAAGAAAAATAATCTAAGAAAGCAGAAAGAAACAGAAACAAAAGTTAGATTAGGATGGGAACGGAAAACGAAGTGTTTGCTATAGGATTTGCAAAGTTTATCTATAGAGCGTTTGAAGGGAGGCATGGGCATGGGTGTGAATCTAAGAGGCATAGTAAAGGCGAAAGAGATTACTTTAATGGACTTAAGGGGTAAAGCAATATCTATTGATGCTTATAATGCTTTGTATCAGTTTTTGGCTATAATTCGCCAGCCAGATGGAACACCACTTAAAGATAGTCAAGGTAGGATTACTAGTCATCTCAGTGGGTTATTATATAGAACTGTTAATCTTGTGGAGAATGGTATAAAGCCTGTTTATGTTTTTGATGGAAAACCACCGGAACTAAAAGCTATGGAAATTGAAAGGAGAAAAGCGGTAAAGGAAGAGGCTGTTAAAAAGTATGAAGAAGCTTTAGCAAGAGGGGATTTAGAAGCAGCTAGAATGTATGCTCAAGCAACCTCTGTTTTAACTGAGGACATGGTTAATCAAGCTAAAAGGCTTTTAGACTTAATGGGTATTCCTTACGTGCAGGCTCCCAGCGAGGGCGAAGCTCAAGCTGCTTATATGGCGAAGAAGGGAGATGTTTTTGCTTGCGGATCACAAGATTATGATAGTTTGTTGTTTGGTGCTCCTAGGTTAGTTAGAAATATTTCTATTACTGGCAGACGTAAGCTGCCTCGTAAAAATGTCTACATCGAAGTTAAGCCTGAGCTTATTGTACTGGATGAAATTTTGAAGGATTTAGGTATCTCTAGGGAACAATTAATTGATATTGCCATTTTAGTTGGCACTGATTATAACCCTGAGGGAATAAAGGGTATTGGTCCTAAGAAAGCGTTAGCACTTATTAAACAATATGGGTCTTTGGAAAAAGCATTGAAACATATTCCCGGAGCAAGTTTTCCCGTTGATCCCATGGAAATTAAGGAAATTTTCTTGAAACCTCAAGTCACTGATAGTTACGAGGTTAAGTGGCGCCAACCCGATATAGAAGGTGTAGTGAGATTTTTGTGCGGTGAACACGATTTCTCGGAGTCCAGAGTGAGAAAAGCTGTAGAAAAACTTGATAAAGCAATGAAAGAAACAAAAACAAGAACAAGCTTGGATATGTGGTTTAAAAAGTGAGCAGTTTCATGAGTTCTTGAAACTTAGCTTTAGCGTCCAGTAGATTTGAGGTAGTATTATGCCGGACAAGAATATCATTAAGGAAGTTGATATTGCAGTTGTAGGTGCTGGTCCAGCTGGTTTAGTGGCTGCTATTCAGGCTGCTTCATATGGTACGAGGGTTTCTGTTTTTGAAGAACATAGTACGATAGGTTTGCCTACGCACTGTGCTGGTCTTGTTAGTGTGAAAGGTTTTAAGAAATTGGGTTTCTATCCTCCTTCTAATGTTGTGTTAAATAGGGTTAGGGGGGCTATTTTCTTTTCTCCTTCTGGGCATAGTTTCGTGGTTGAGAGGAAGAAAGATCAAGCATATGTTCTTGATAGGATCCTTTACGATCAATTCTTAGCTTCAAAAGCGAAGAAAATTGGAGCAAAAATCGAGTTAGCATGTAAAGTTAGTGGCGCTTTTGTTAAGAGAGATAAGGTTATCATAAAGTTGATTAAGAGGAAGATGGAAGAGGTTGTTGCTGCAAGGGTTTTAATTGATGCAGAGGGCGTTAAATCTGTTATTTCCCGCAGACTTGGTTTTGATAAGCCACAGTCTTTGCTTCCTGCTGTGCAGTTTGAGATGGTAAATGTAGAAGTTAATGATGATTTTGTGGAGTTGTATTTTGGTCAAAAAATCGCGCCTGGATTTTTTGCTTGGATCATTCCTACATCAGATAGTTCTGCTCGTGTAGGTCTTGCCGCTAAAAGCAGGCCGTTAAATTTGCTTAAGAAGTTTCTAAGGAGTAATAAGCAAGTTTTAAATCGGTTCAGGAAGGGGAAAATTGTTAGAGTTATTGGTGGGACCGTTATTACAGGAGGCCCGATTTCTAGGACTTGGGATTCTCGTGTTTTGCTTGTTGGCGATGTTGCTGGGCAGGTTAAGCCTACAACAGGTGGAGGGGTTATTTTCGGCTCTCTCTGTTCTATCATTGCTGGAAGAGTTGCTGGAGAATTCGTTAGGGATAGTCTACCTGTTAGTTTTCTAAGCAATTATGAAAAGACTTGGCGTAAATTTTTTGGTAGGGAGTTTAGGTCTATGAAAATCTTAAGGGCACTTTTGAACTTTTTACCGGACAAGACATTGGACAAGTTGTTTCTTTATATGTCCCGTTATGGGTTTAGTGAAGATCTTGCAAAATACGGGGATATGGATTTTCAATATAAGACTATACTCAGGTCTCTATCAAACATTAAGGCTCTAGCGGTTGCATTCTTGACGTTGCTTTCACAGCTTGTTTGACTTCGACTTTTTTGTAGAGAGTACCTCTTGCAGAGTTGAACAAGAGGGCTTATGATCAATATGTTTAAATAAAGCGCTTAAGATGAAATGTAAAACTTGGCGCCGAACTAACCTCGCAGTAAGTTTGGAAAATTTTATAATAAGATTTACATAGTGCATATAGTCTCTCGTACTATTTACTAAATGATGTGCCTAAAGATGGAGTGGTGGTACTGTTGACGCTTGAACCGCCGATATGCTCATCGTGTGGCAAGATTATTGCACCAGGTGAAGCAGCAGTAAGATTTCCTTGTCCAGATTGTGGTGAGGTTATTATTTGGAGATGTGAAAGGTGTAGGAAGCTTTCCCGCACGTATAAGTGTCCTAAGTGCGGTTTTGAAGGGCCCTAGGAGGGATTAATATGGGAAAAGTTTTAACAGTAATTAAAATTTTACCGGAAAGTGTTGAAATAGATTTAAAACAGTTACTCGAGGATATCAAGAAAAGTCTACCTGAAAACGCCGAATTTAAAGACAGTAAGGAAGAGCCTATAGCATTTGGCTTAAAGGCTTTAAGAATAGCGGTTGTTGTACCAGATGCCGAAGGCGGTACAGATATACTTGAGGAAACTATTAAAAACGTTAAGGGAGTCGGACAAGTGGAAATAGAACATGCAACCAGAATATGATGACGCTTACAGTTTACAACATAAGGTATTTTTGAATAAGATTACACTTTGTTTCCAGAAATCTTTGTAAAAGAAATCCTTATAAGAGAGAATTTAAAATAAAAAGCATAGATTTCAGATTTTGTATAATTTAAAGTAAAAGTATTAATATTAGGAATTACTAGCGAGATATTTAATCATGCTAGGAGGTCAAATTTCTTGGACGAGTTGCAACTAAGGGTTGCAGAGGCTAGGCAAGAAGATGTAAATCGTTTTATTGTTAGGCTTAGTAGCGAAGTAATGGAGAAATTGGGTGTTAAAACTGGTGATGTTATAGAAATTAAAGGCAGAAAAATAACTGCTGCAATAGTTTGGCCTACTCATGATGAAAATCGAGATCAAGAAATTATCCGAATGGACGGCACAATGAGACATAATGCGGGTGTAAGTCTCGGAGAAAAGGTTACTGTGAGAAAGGCAAATGAGAAAGAAGCTAAAGCAGTTGTACTTTCACCAATTTCCACGTCCATTCATAAGATAGATAAAAGTTTTGTAACATTTGTTAAAAGAAGGTTGCTAAACTGCCCCCTGACAAGAGGGGACGTAATAAATATACCATTATTAAAAAGGGCCTTGAGTTTTCGCGTAATATCAACAAAGCCAGTAGGGGTAGTAATAGTTACCGACAGGACCAATCTTATAGTTAGGGAAAGTGCTGAGGAAGCTGGTGCAATACCTTATGTGACATATGAGGATATTGGTGGTCTTCATGAGGCTATTCAGAGGATTAGGGAAATGGTTGAGTTGCCTTTGAAGCATCCAGAGTTGTTTAAAAGGCTTGGTATAGATCCACCAAAAGGAGTACTTTTGCATGGTCCTCCTGGCTGTGGAAAAACGCTGGTAGCTAGAGCTGTTGCAAACGAATCTGACGCATACTTTATTGCTATTAATGGCCCCGAAATCATGGGGAAATTTTATGGTGAATCTGAGCACCGTTTAAGACAGGTATTTGACGATGCTGAAAAGAATGCTCCTAGTATTATTTTTATTGATGAGATTGATGCTATTGCTCCTAAGAGGGAGGAGGTTACTGGTGAGGTTGAGCGTCGTGTTGTTGCTCAGCTTTTAGCTCTCATGGACGGTTTAAAGGCTAGAGGTCAGGTTATTGTTATTGGTGCTACTAATAGGCCTAATGCTTTGGATCCTGCTTTGAGGCGTCCTGGAAGATTTGATAGGGAGATTGAGATTGGTGTTCCAGACAGAGATGGTCGCCGCGAAATCTTGCAAATTCATACCCGCGGCATGCCACTAGCAGAAGACGTAAACCTAGATGAATTAGCTGAGAGAACCCATGGTTTTGTGGGAGCAGATTTAGCAGCACTATGCAGAGAAGCAGCAATGCATACATTAAGACGTATTCTTCCCGAAATAAATCTCGACGAACCAGAAATACCGCCTGAAGTATTATCTAAATTAAAGGTTACTAAGAAAGACTTTGAAGAAGCACTAAAGATGGTAGAACCCTCAGCATTAAGAGAGGTAATGCTAGAAATCCCTACAGTGACTTGGGAAGATGTAGGTGGGCTTGAAGATGTGAAGAAGTCGCTAAGGGAAACTGTGGAATGGCCATTAAAACATCCAGAAGCTTTTAGAAAACTTGGAATACGACCGCCCAAAGGCATACTTCTTTTTGGTCCTCCTGGCTGTGGAAAAACATTGTTAGCAAAAGCAGTTGCAAATGAAAGTGGTGCGAACTTTATAGCTGTTAGGGGTCCAGAAATATTTTCAAAATGGGTAGGTGAATCTGAGAAAGCAATAAGAGAAATATTTAGGAAAGCTAGACAAGCTGCGCCATGTATAATATTCTTTGATGAACTTGATGCAATAGCGCCTAGGCGAGGCCTTTGGGAAGGAACAAGAGTGCATGAAAATGTTGTAAATCAGTTGTTAAGCGAAATAGATGGATTAGTCGAACTGAGAGGAGTAGTAATTATAGGAGCCACAAATCGTCCTGATATAGTTGATCCTGCGCTTTTAAGACCTGGAAGATTTGATAGACTATTACTTGTGCCGCCACCAGACAGAAATGCAAGATATGAGATTTTCCGAGTACATACAAGAAACATGCCTCTTTCAGACGATGTAGACCTGAAAATACTGGCAGATAAAACCGATGGGTATAGTGGAGCTGATATAGAAGCTGTGTGTAGGGAAGCTGGAATGTCTGCTATGAGAGAGAGTCCAGATGTAGATAAAGTTCATATGCGGCACTTTGAACAAGCATTAAAAATGATAAGACCCAGCATAACGCCAGAGCTTATGAAACAATACAAGGCTGTTGCTGAGCAATTAATGGGCGCTAGGGTAAAACTAGACACAAGCTACCTTGCATAACCATTCTTAAGGTTTTAATTTATTTAGTATTACAATTCTCTTTAAGTCTTGGTGCTCTTGTGTCCCCCTAAAACGTTGCAAGTAGCTGTATAAAACATGGCAGGTTTAAAAGTTTATTAATAAGTCAGATTAAGAACACTTGTTGGATTTGTGTATAGTATTGTCATATGGGAGCGATAAAGCCATGTTTTTTATGTATTTTATTGGGACTGCTGGAAGCGGTAAGTCAACATTAACAGCAAGTTTTGCTGAATGGTTGAAAGATCACGAGTTAGATGCGATAACAGTTAATTTAGATCCCGGAGTTCGAAATTTGCCCTATACGCCGGATGTAGATGCGAGAGATTATATTAAGGTAGAGGATGTTATGCTTAATTTCGATTTGGGTCCAAATGGAGCGCTTATTGCAAGCGTTGACATGTTAACGGGGAAAATAGATAAAATAAAGGAGGAAATTGACGATTTAAAGCCAGAATATGTTTTAATTGATACCCCAGGCCAAATGGAACTTTTTGCATATAGGAGTGCTGGGCCTCTTATAGTTTCTGCACTGGGTGGTGAAAGTCAAGCATCAATATATTTAGTTGACCCGATTCTTGCTAAAAATCCTTATGGATATGTGTCGGTTCTTTTGCTGGGTATTTCGGTGGAGTATCGTTTTCAGATACCCCAAGTATATGTTTTATCTAAGTCAGATTTGTTAGAGGAGAAAGAAAAACAAAAAATACTTGGATGGTCAGAAGACTTCTACAAGTTAGCTGAAACTATTGATCAAGAATTTTCCGGTTTGAGAAGAGAAATGAGTTTAAAAATTTTCAGTATATTAGATGAAATGGGTAGGCCAGGGGAACTAACTCCAGTTTCTGCTGCTAGGAATGAGGGACTAGATGATTTATACGCAATATTGCAGCGCATATATGCTGGGGGAGAGGACTTTTTGACTTTTAGATAAGATGTAAAAGAACTTCTCTCGATAGAGCAGGAAACATAAAAAAGATTTTATGACACAATGAGACACTATCAACTAACTAAGTAAAAATTGTACAGCTAAAAATAAATATTGATTGTAATTCAATCTTAACAGTCCTTACGAGGTGGAAGGCATGAATAAGGTTAAGGAAATAATTGAAAAAGCGCGAATGGAAAACAGAGTTTATCTGCTTGAAAATGAAGCAAAGACTGTTATTAGGGAATACGGGATTCCTGTAACTAGGTTTGAAGTTGCTAGAACTGTAGACGAAGCTGTAGAATATGCGGAGAAAATAGGATACCCGGTAGTTTTAAAGATTGTTTCTCCTGATGTAATTCACAAAAGCGATGTTGGAGGAGTAATGATTAATCTTAAAGATGAAAATGAAGTGAAAAAGGCCTACGAGGATATAATTAATAATGTTAAAAAACATAAGAGCGATGCAAGAATTATTGGTGTTTTAGTGCAGGAATATGCACCTGAACCAATTGCCGAGGTTATTGTAGGAATGACTAAAGATCCACAGTTCGGCCCCGCTATAATGTTTGGTTTAGGTGGGATCTTTGTTGAAGTGTTTAAGGATGTAAGTTTTCGAATTGCCCCACTTACGGAATATGATGCTAGAGAAATGATCACGGAAATTAAAAGTTACCCCATTCTTAGAGGGATTAGAGGCAGAAAACCCGTGGATATTAACGAACTAGTTAATATTATTTTAAAAGTGTCAAAACTTGTCACAGAACATCCAGAAATTGATCAATTAGATTTAAACCCTATATTTGCATATGATAAAGGCGCATTAACTGTAGATGCACGTATAATATTATCGTTATCTTCTTAGCTAGGAGGATATTATATGAAACTTACATTCCTTCTCGGTAAAAAAGTATATAGTATTCTAGGTAAGTATATTGGAACAGTTGTCGACGTTGTAGTTGATTTAAGAAAAAAAGAAGTCGCGAAAATCGATGTAAGTACTAAGTCGTCTAACGGTAAACAGAGGATATTAATACCATATCGCTGGCTCAACGCAGTCGAAGACATCATCTTAGTTAAGGAAGAAAATGTATAATTTGGATAAGTGAACGTCACCGTCCAAATCGTCGTTGTCGTTGCTGATAGGTTCTTATAGCACGCCATAAATCTATTTTTCTAATTGCAGGCCAATAAACATCTAGGAAATAGAATTCGGAATACGCTGACTGCCAAAGAAGAAAACCTGAAAGTCTTTCTTCACCAGATGTACGGATAATAAGATCTGGATCTGGTAAACCTGCAGTGTATAAATGTTTTTCGACAAGATTTTCATCTATTAATTCAGGATTGAGTTTCCCTTCTGCTACCATTTTTGCAATTTTTCTGAATGCATCAACTATTTCGGCACGTCCACCATATCCTATTGCAACATTTAAGAAATATTTGTTATACGATTTAGTTTCCTCTTCTGCTTTCCTTATGATATCACGTAAATCTTTGGGTAACAGGTGCAACCGTCCTATGGCTTTTATTCTAACTTGATGTTTACGAATTCGAGGATCCGTGAGAACCTCTTCAAATTTTTGTTTTGCCAGTCTCATTATTTCTTCTACTTCTCTTTTACTGCGATTGAAGTTTTCTGTGCTGAAAACATAGAGAGTTACAACCTTTATTCCTGCTTCCCAGCACCATTCCAAGAAATCTTTTACTTTTTCAGCACCTATTTTATGTCCATTCCATGTTTCTAATCCTAGTTGCCTTGCATAACGCCTATTTCCGTCTAGGATTACACCGATATGTTTTGGTTTTTCACCTTGTTTTATTTGCCTCCATAATAACCACTCGTAAAGTTTGTATATTGGTGCGAGTATACGCATACGTTTCCCCTAGCTTTAATTAATACTGTTCTTAAATCATTTTTGATATTTTTTCTGCCGCTTGTTTCATGTAGTGAAAAATCAAGCCCAGTTTTGCTTGTTTTCTTGCCGTCACGGTTAACACGGCGCTTGGTCCAGCGCTCATTGTAACTATGTACCCTTCTTTGCCTTTAACAAATATTTGTTCTAGTTCTCCTTTTCCTAGCTCTGATGCAGCTCTTTCTCCTAGAGATAACATAGCTGCTGTCATAGCAGCTACTCGGGTTTCATCTACGTCAGTGGGTAACGCTGAAGCGATTGGCAGTCCTTCTATGCTAACGATTGCAGCAGCCTCTATATCGGGTACCGTAGCTTCAAGATCCTTAAGTACGTCTTCTAAGGTTTCACTACTCGACTCGGACATAATTGTCACCTTGCTTGCAGCTTATTTTAGATCACTAATTTAATAATTACATAAGTTGCATATTTTATGTCATGGTTTTTAAATTGTAGAGTTTTCTTAATAAAACTTCCCTAGCAATTGCTTGGAAAGCCCTTTTTATACCTATTCCTCTTGTTGCGATTGTTTCATATATAGGTACATCCATAGTTGCAATATCAAGTTTCTCTAAAATTTCCTCTTTATCCGCAGCATTTGACAGATCCCTTTTGTTAATCATTATCACTAGTGGAATCTCTGTTCCGAGACGATCTTTTAATAACTCCTTTAACTCTTCCATACTCTCTTCATTTGCATCAAGCTGTGAAGGATCTGAGTCAGCTACAAAAATTATACCGTCTACCCCTTGCAAAATTATTTTTCGTTGATGCCTATGTCTTTTTTGACCCGCTACTGTATAAACATCAAATATTACATCACCGCTAGCCGATAACGGTGTATAATCAAAGTATAACGTTCTTCCAGTAGGATCTTCGATAGAGGTAAATCCGCCTTTCGATAACCCTGATACATTACTGTATATCCATCTAAGTGAAGTGGTTTTTCCTGATAGGGAAGGCCCCCAGAATACGATTTTGAAATGTACTCTTCCATCTTTGTCCTTTTTCAATGCTTTAACGCTCCAGAAAAGTGTTAAAATTCTTCTAATTTGTCTAATGCTGACTTTAGCTTCTCACGCGTCTTTTCTTCTGTTGCTGGTAGTGCGGGTTGCTCAGAAAGAAATTCGTCTAGAACTTTTTCCAGTTCTGTGGCTGCCCTTTTCATTAATAGTCGCACCATTCCTATGTTAACATCGGAATCTGTTATTACGCATAATACTCCTTTCCCGCAGCTTGCAGCAAAGATTTTTCCTTGTTCAAATTCCGAGGTTACTAACATTAACTCTCCTATATCCAGATTTTTTCCTTGTTCCTCACTTGCAACAAAGACAGCACTTGCAATGGCTCCTATTCCATCTATATCCACTGGGTAATAGGAAAATTTTGATGCATGTGCAATTGTAAGCCCTGTTCTATCCACAAGAATAACTTTCCTGATTCCACTTTCACTCTTAATGAGGTCGCTGAGGATTTTCTCAAATAATTTAACATCTATCATAATTTACACCTTCATAATAAACAATTTAACATTATCGTAAAACTACTAAAATGTAATCTTTCTCGGGCGCTATGAGTAGTTCTTTTTTGGATGCATCAACTGTTAGAAAGTTAAGTTTACCTGTTCCCAGTTCATTAATTATCTTCTTTGCTTTATCAACAATTGACGTAACAAATGCTGCTATTTTTTCTGTTTCATCAGAACTTAACGTGGAACTTAATGGTATTCCTTCAGCGCTTGTAATTACGACTCCTTTGACTCCTTCGTGGCTGGATAGTCTTTCTATAGTGTCTTTTATCCATTTCTGACTAATCATATTACTTCCCTTAATCGTTTGTGCTCACAAAAATATCATATTAACTTTCTTTTAAACCTTAGTGTGGGAATTAAAATTTTTTAATAAATTCCGATGTTTAAAAGAAGAGTGACTAAGGGGTTAATTTAAATATAACTAGCCGCTAATAAACTATATGTCTTATTTACGGGAAGTGAAGAGAATGCATGATGTAGAAAGAATCAGAAAAATGCTCTTAAAATTAATGGATGAAATAACCGCTATTGAAGGTATAATTGCCATTTCAAGAGATGGAAATATTATTTCCTCCGAATCTATCTCTAGAAGTCCAAGCGAAACCACGTTAATGAAACTCGCAAAGATTGTTCAAGAACTAGATAGTCTAAGTAGGGAATTAGGTAAGGGTATGGTTAAAGAAGTCCATTTAGTTGGTGATGAAGGCTATGTTATAATTGCTTCGTCGCCTACCCTGTCTCTTATAGCCCTCGCTGGTTCAGATGCCAGAGCACAACTCGGTTTAATAATGATGAACTTGCGGAAGATTTTTAATATATTAGCATAGTTATTTTAATCTTTTTGTTTTATTTGCTTTTATCTCGCTTAAAGCCATTAAAAACAAGAAATAATGTTACATGATGTGATATCTGACTCCGAAATACTAAACTAACATCATAAAATTCTATTTACGTTTTCGCAACATTTACGTTTATCGAATTAGCATACTCGTGGTATCGGTTCTCCATACGGTTTTTCAAGTACTCTTACTCCGCCTACCACGGTTTTAAGGAAGACGTACCCAGGTTTCTCTTTTTTAACTTCTCCAATGATCTGCGCGTCTTTTCCGTACTTAGTTTTTCTTACTGCTCCTAGGACTTCCTCAGCATATTCAGCATTTACCCCGATTACCGCTTTTCCTTCGTTTGTAACTTCAAGAGGATCAATTCCTAGCATTTCAGCAGCTGCTCTAACTTCCTCCTTAACAGGTATCGATTCTTCATCTATCCAGATGGAAACCTTTGATTTCTCTGCTAGGTCGTTTAATGCTGATGCTAGTCCCCCCCTTGTTGGATCTTTCATTGCTGTTATTCCTCCAATGTTTAATGCCGCTTCTATCGTCTCCCATATCGGGGCTACATCCGATTTAAGTTCGGTTTCAAAATCTAATCCTTCTCTAACCGCTAGCAGCGCTATGCCATGATCCCCTAAGGTTCCAGTTACGATAATTTTATCTCCAGGTTTGAGGCCTGCATCGCTTATAACTTGTCCTCTTTTAGCTAAACCTATCCCGGAAGTTGCTATCACCAATTTATCTATGTGATTTCTCGGCATTACTTTCGTATCACCAGCAATTACAGCCACGTTAGTTTCTTCAGCTACTTTTGCCATTGAATCTAATATTTTTTCAAGATCGCTAATTGGGAAACCTTCCTCTATTATTAATGCGGTGGTTATTGCTATTGGTTTAGCTCCCATTACAGCTAGATCATTTATTGTTCCGGAAACGGCTAGGGTGCCAATATCTCCACCTGGAAAGAAGAGAGGATCTACCGTGTGACCGTCAGCTGTGACAACTATCTCGTAATTGTCTAGTGGAATTGTTGCTCCGTCATCTAAATCATCCAAACCTAGACCGCCAACGGTTCTCTTTTTGAATTTAGGTACTATTATTTGCTTTATCAGCAATTCCATTAATGTCCCGCCAGCACCATGGGATAATTCGATGTTTTTTTCCACGTGTTGTCGCCTCCTTTCTGCATAGGATTGCTGAGATAAATTTATAAATTTGTTCTCAAAGGTCTAAATGCTAAGTATGCTGAGGGTGATCTTCGTTGGTAATATGGCATGGAAGGTCGCGTCGACTACCAACTGGAGCTAGGAGAAAGAAATTTAGGAAAAAGAGAAAGTATGAAATGGGTCGTGATCCAGCTGAAACTATCTTAGGTCCAGACAAGAGGAAAATTATTAGGACACGTGGAGGAAACACTAAGGTAAGATTGTTGTCCACTGAGTATGCCAACGTCGTTGATCCAGACAGTGGAACTACCAAGAAAGTGAAGATTGTTGATGTACTGGAGAATCCAGCAAACATAGATTACTCTCGCAGAGGAGTAATAACTAAGGGAGCAGTCATAAAGACAGAGATGGGAATAGCTAGAGTGACAAGCCGCCCCGGTCAGAATGGAGTTGTAAATGCTATATTGATTAGAGAAAAAGGGTAAAATAAAACTTTTGTTTATTTATTTACAAATTGTTTATTATACTCTTGTCCTTAAATTTTACTGAGGAGATTATTTATGCGTAAAAAGGGAAACTATATCATTTTGTGGCCAGCTTACTTCGATAAAAAACTGTCAAGAAGTCGGGGAAGAAGGGTTCCTTTAAAACTTAGTGTTGAAAATCCTTCGCTCACAGAAATAGATAAAGCTGCTCGAAAACTTGGTTTTAAAACTATAGTTGAACCTGATAAAAGGTATCCAAAGGACTGGTGGAATTACAGGGGAAGGATTTTGATCAAAACTGAGAAAGAAAGATTAAGAAAAACTTTAATTCTTAAAAAAATCGGGAAAATCTTGAAAGAACTTAAGATTCAAGAAATTTAATCGTGAACCATCTTTAAAAGCAAGATTCTTTAAATAAAGATAAGAACATTTAGATAAGAGATGTAATCCGTTCAGAGAATATGCAGGAGGATGATTATTGAAACGATTGGGAAAAGTCTCTCATGTGTCCTCCCATAAAATGCTCATTTTGAAATCGGAATTTGCTCCTAGAATTGGCGATATCGTTGTTACAAAAAATTTAACTGAAATAGGAAAAGTTTTCGATGTTTTTGGTCCGATTTCAGAACCATATGTGGCTATTAAACCTAAAGATCGGACAAATTTGGATAGCTTGATCGGACAAATTCTTTACATTCTTCCATCTCCTAAAAAAATCAAAAAAGTTAAACTCAGGAGGAAAACGTTTGACAAAAAAAGATCAAAAAATAAGATGCCCCGAATGCGGGGAAGTTGAATTAATAAGGGATTATGAAAGAGCAGAACTCATATGTACAAATTGTGGTCTTGTAATTAAGGAAAAAATGATGGATTTTGGACCTGAATGGCGGATTTTCGACAAGGAACAAACAAAAGAGAGGGTGCGTGTTGGTGCACCAGCAACTTACACCATACATGACAAGGGATTAACAACGGTGATAGGTTGGAAAGATAAAGATATATATGGAAGAAATTTGCCACCAATAAGGCGGGCTCAAATATACAGGTTACGTAAGCTTCAAAGACGTTTATCTGTTTCGGATGTCATCGAAAGAAACCTTGTCTTTGCATTATCGGAATTAAACAGAATGGCATCACACTTAGGTTTGCCAAAAAACGTTAAAGAGTCAGCAGCCGTTATTTATAGAAAAGCTGTCGAGTTGAATCTGATTAAGGGACGTTCCATTGAGGAAGTCACAGCAGCTGCAATTTATGCAGCGTGTCGACAGTGTAAGATTCCCATCACACTTGACGAAATTTCAGAGGTTTCAAGGATAGAAAAGAAGAACTTAGGTAGGAATTATAGGTTCTTGGCAAAAAAACTCCATATGTTATTTCCTCCAGCTAATCCGATCGACTATGTTCCCAAGTTCGCCTCTGAACTTGGCCTCTCAAGTAAAGTGCAAAATATGGCAATCAGTATAATTAAACAAGCTAGTGCAAAAGGCATAACCTTCGGTAAGGGCCCAAAAAGTATTGCTGCAGCAGCAATATATATTGCTGGGATGCTTATGGAAGAGAGAAGAACTCAAAAGCAAATTGCAGAAGTTGCACGCGTAACGGAGGTTACGATTAGGAACCGATATAAGGAACTCGTTGAAAAATTAGATTTGAAAACATTATAAAATATAACATGGGAATGAACATGGAAGAAGAAGCATATGAACTTATTAAACGTGCAGGAGAAAAAGGCGTTTTACAAAGTGAGTTATGGAAGATGCTCAAAACAAATAGTCGGGAAGGATCACGAATAGCCACCAGATTGGAAAGTAAGGGATTAATTAAAAGGGAGAAAGTTCTTTATAAAGGAAGATGGACATTTAAACTTGTTCCGGTTAAAACTGAAACAAAAGAAATACAGTGGACGACTTTGGATGGATGTCCATGTTTTACGTGTCCTAATATCAGAGAATGTAAGCTCGGGAGTGCGATCACGCCAGCAATGTGTAAAAATTTAACGGAATGGATAGAGAAACTGATAAGAAAGAGTTCTACTTAGTTTTTAGCCACTAAAATTAAAGGCTATCACGTACATTTCTGCGCTTTCCTTGCGGGATGCTTCAGGTTTTGTTACTTTAACTATTTTAAAAAACTCTCTCACTTTATCTAGATAGTTATTAAAGAGGTCTCCTTGGAAAACCTTTACAACAAATTTTCCGCCCTTTCTAAGGACCTTTCTAGCTATCTTTAGAGAAGTTTCAGCTAGATATATTTGCCTAGCGTGATCAAGTTCCCAAATACCACTTACATTAGGTGAACAGTCGCTTAAAACAAGGTCTATCTTACCATTAGCTACTTTAACAATTTTCTCTAAAGTCTCTTCACGAGTTATATCTCCTTGGATGAAGTACACATTGGGAAGAGGGGCAATCTCAACCAGATCAACACCGATAATTAAGCCGTCTTCACCTATTCTGCTTAGAGAATACTGCAACCAACCACCCGGCGCACAACATAGATCCAGAACTTTTTTAACCCCTTTGAAGATCTTAAATTTTTTGTCTAATTGCTCAAGTTTATAGGCAGCTCTAGATCTTAATCCTTCAAGCTTAGCTTTTCTATAGTAAAAATCTCTTCTTCTCTTTTTTAACCAGTCCTTACCCAACAAGTTCACCTCTTTACAAACTTAACTTTAACATTAATTCTTTTCGATTGCCTTAACAGTTTCCAACAACTCCTTACGAGACGCGTTTGTTTTTATTCCATAAGGGCAAAAATGCGTTTCATAAGCATTAAATCCTCTTTCTTTTAATTTTTCTATCAAAATCGCTTTAGGAGGTACATGAACTTTAGCTTCCTTACAAACTTTATGAACATCGTGATAAAAAACTGGTGCATCAGCTTCTCTAAAAATTTTCTCCACAAATTTTAAAGCATATATCTTAGTGTAAAAGTCCGATTTTTCAAGTATTGTGAGCATACTTCTGCAAAACTCTTTTTCCAGTATTTTATCTGTCCAGAGCGGACCTCCCAGTTCAATTTTAGTAGATCCACAAACTCTGCACACATTCGGTAAAGAACCTACAATTTCTCTTAAAACTTCTCTGTGATTACAATTAAAACAATGTAACACATATCCTAATTTTTCAACACTTTTATTTGCAAGTCTTGCCCCTCGACTAGTTCTTAGGAATATTCTTAGGTGGTGTTCATTGAAGTAGGAGAAAACCGGCTCAATACCTATATCATATTTTGCTGCTTCCATTACAACGTGACTTATGAGAATTCTCACAGCTAATTCGTGAGAATATTCTGTTCTTAAGGGTTTACTATGATATTTTCTATAACATGCCTCAGGATATACCCCACATAATGTTGCTGTGTCTGTGGCTGTAATACATAAGAACCCGTTTTTGGCTCTTAAGACTTTAAATGCTGCGTCCAAAAATTGTACAGGTGAACCATACGGATCTATATCTACAACATCAAATCGTAAACCATGTGCAGAGAGTCTACACATTAACGAAGAGGCTTCTTCATTATAAGCTTCTACTTTACTTTCTACGCGATTAATTTTTATGTTTTTGTTCATTAAAGAGAAAGCTACGGGATTCCAGTCGTTTATTACAACTTTTTCGATTCCCTCAACATCTTTAGCATATCTTATACCGCGAACTCCACATCCAGAGAGCGGTTCGCAAATTGTTAGTTTTTTATTGTTGGTTTTTTGAAACACTTGTATTGCTGCAACTGAAATGTCTCTATTGAGCATGTTGACAGGTTTCATTGCTGGATATGAAAATCTAACGCCTTTCTTCCTGATCTGCTTGAAAAATTGCGGTTTTTCAGTCTCTCTGAATGCTTCTACGGCTTTTGCAAAATTTTTAACTACCATTTCACGAATTGTATGACACCATTCATAGGCTGGACATTCATCGGTACATTTAAACAATAATCACTCCTCCACGTTTTCAGAGCGCACATACTTAATCAATGTTATCAAATCTATTAATATGCTAGAATAAAGAATCCTTTAAAGTCTATGTAAGGGAGAAGATAACAATATGAAAGTACTAGGCCTTGATGAAGCAGGTAGGGGTCCAGTAATAGGATCGATGGTTATTGCAGGTGTATTAATTAGTCAAGAAAATATTACCTATCTTAGCAGTCTTGGCGTTAGAGATTCTAAGCTTTTATCACCAAATATGCGAGAGAAACTTGTAGATAAAATTAGACAGATTGCAGATGAAATTAAAATAGTGGAAATTAGTCCCAAGGAGATAGATGAAAGATTCTCTCTACGCAAAACGTTAAACGTGTTAGAAGCAGAAAATATGGCTAAAATAATTGCATGTTTAAAGCCTAACGTTGTCTACGTAGATGCTGCCGATATTAAAGCAAATAGGTTTACTAGGACTATTAAATCCTTTTTACCACATTCAATGAAAAAAATAACTATTATTTCTGAGCATAAAGCCGATAGGGCTTACCCTGTCGTTTCCGCGGCATCTATTATAGCTAAGGTTAGAAGAGATGAACTGATTAGTCGACTTAAGGAAATTTATGGTGATTTTGGCAGTGGTTATCCTTCAGATAAGAAAACTATTCAATTTTTAGAAAACTATGTTAAACGATATCATAAACTGCCAGATTGCGTCCGAAAAACGTGGCTAACTGCAAGGAAAATATATGAGAAATACGTTTTACAGAAGAAAACTATTGTAGGTTAATTAATAATTTGTCTTTTTATAATTGTATTAAGTAGTTCTTCCGGTTCTTCCATTCTTTTTAGCTCACTGGTTTTTAGTATAGGCACTCCATCAATATTAGGTGAAACACGCTTTCCTTCTAAAACGAAGACCGCATATTTTCGTATTATTTGGGATATGCTCTTAACGACCTTTATTCTTTTTCTTATACCTCTTTCACCAGGATATCCTACCCCGGTTAGTATAACGATTTTAGCTTCCGGAGTTTTTGCGACAACGTCAAATGGTGTTCTAAATGTTGGTATAACCCCAAAACCTAATTCTGATAATAGTTCACATACGATTTCTTTTAGTTCGTTTTCAATACTTTCATTTTCTAGGGATTCAACATCTTCAATTTTCCACGCAAAGATATTAATGGGTTGTGTTAACTTTGTATCTAATAGGTTTTCCAATTTATGCGCAGTTTCAACAGTTGCATCCATACTACCTCTCTCGTATTCATAAATAGTTTTTCTGGACACCCCCACCATTTCAGCCAATAATCCAAGTGATAGGTTCTTTCTGATTCTTTCTGACCTTAAGGCTTTGCTATCTATTTTTACGAAGAATCCGCCTCTTTTAGCAATAACTATCGGAAACTTACCCTCAATTAGGGCATAAATAAGGGAATTAATATTAATCACCGGTATACCATATCTTTCATAAACCACTCCATCTTCCAACGTTGTATGACCGCTCTTCTCTCCAACAACTAACGGAGAAGCGGAGAATATAAGGGAAAGAAGTTTTAACTCTTTAGCGTGTTCCTGTTGTAAGCTATCTACGTTGTATAGGACTTTAACGAAAAGAAGAATTTCATTTTTCCTGGCAACAAGGTCAAAACACGTAGATTTTACTTTACAATACATGGAAATAGCAAAACCAGCTTCCTTAAATGCTCTTTTTACATTTTCTAACAATATTAGTCGCTCTGGGAGCATGGAAATAGCCTCTTGACTTCTAAGAAATAGATAAGTAACTGACTTAAAAATTAATCGGATATCAGCTATATGCTAATAGCCTCTAAGAAACCTTTTAGCATCGCTGAGATCTTTCTTAGAAACACCGAAACCAATTGTAATAATCGTCTTAAATCTTCTTCGCAACTCAACAACATGAGGCCAATAAATGTACGGAGGTAAATCAACATCTTTGTATTCAGAGAATGCAGCATTCGTATTTTTTAGAAGCTTGTGAACTATAAAGGACTCCAGTTTACCGCCACCTATGGTAAATACTCCCTTTCCTAAATCTAATCTACGGATAAGAACGATAGGAAGTCTAACCAATTTGTGTAATTCTTTAGGAATAAAAGAAGCTAAAAAGTTTAATTCTTCCTTATCTATAAGGAAATTACTGCCATCCCTAGATATTACATATGGTTCTTCCTCTTCCAAGAGGTTGGATAGAGTTTTAGTTTTCTTAGGTAGGTGATCATTAATTCTCTCTATTTCATATTTCCATAGAACCCTTAGGAACTTATCTTCGCCCATTGCATTAACCTCTCTTCAACAAAGTTTTCAACGAATCACTACCTGTATATTGCATTTCAATACGGGTAATACAAGGAAATGTAAAATGCTTATAGGGGGTCTTACGGTTTATACTGCATAACAAGGAATGCGTGTGCTTTGTCAAATGGTTCTAAGTGAACTACGTCTTTTATTTCGAAGTTTCTTTTTTCTAGTGTTTCTATTTCCTTTTTATATACTTCTGATGGTTCTGCTGTAACGTCAACACTTCGAGCTTTAATTGCCAATAGAGCCCAGCCGTTAGGCTTTAAAAAGAACTCAGCATTATCTGCTAATATTTTTGCTTGCTCTGGTTGAGCAACGTCTTGGTAGATAACATCAACTTGTGGCACTAGCATTCTATATTTCCAAGGGAAACGTGCATCTTCAAGCAAGGGTATCATATTTCTGCGGTGTTCTGCTACACTTACCAGTTCTCTTAGAACTCGTGGCGAGAACTCTACACAAAAGACTATCCCATTGGGTCCAACGATATCACTACAGTGAGAACTTGTTGACCCAGTAGCAGCCCCCAGATATAAGATGCGGTCTCCTGTCTTTATTGGGATAACTTTTATTCCCTTAAGTATTGCAGCTGCTAGCTTTGATCGGTAGGGATCCCATAAGCGGTATTCCTCTCCCTCATATTTTATTAAACGTTCACCATATACCGTGTGACCAGGAGCTAGATTTTTTGTTGCTAGTTTCCTTTCTCCCGTATCCTTAAAAACTGCCCAGTAAATGTTTTCAAATTTTTCGTGAGATTCTACCTTAACGCTCATGTTATTTTCCCTTCTTTTTCCTTTTCTCCTTTTTCTTTTTGCGTATTTTTATTTTTTTAACTTTTTCTGGTTTTTTTCTCTTCGGGGGCTTTGGGTATTTCTTCTTTATTTCCTCGATTCGCTTTTCAAGTTCTGCTTTTAGTTCATCTGCCATGTATTCTCCGGAAAAAGCATCGATTCTTGCAGCTATCGCCAGTTTTCCAGCAACTGCACGAGCTATTTTCCCACGTTGCCATCTAGGGGAGCCGTGAATAGCGGGATATTGGAAGAGAACTCCATGTTTTGGTGGTCGTGCACCTGTTCGCAATGCGCGGAAAAGGGCTTTTTCTGCACCGAGTACTTGAATAGTTGATGCCGGCATTCTAGCTAATTCTTCCAGTGACCCTGCTAAGCTGATTAGCCTTGCTCCTAATAGGGATCCTACTAATCCTCTTATGTTTGGTGCCGTTTCTTTCATGGATTCATCAATATATTCTTCTAGTTCTTTTCGTAATTGATATAGCTTTAATGTTATGCTTGCAAACTTTTGTAAAGGTTTCATGTCCTCTTCCGCTATGTTCGCACCCATAGAGGTTTTTGCTGACTCTTCAAGCTCTTTGACCCTTTCTGGTGGGAACCCCATTTTTTGTAGATTTTCCCGCGTATAGTTCTTTCTTAGACCTAATTCTTTAACTAATCTTATGTATGTTCGATGTTCGTCTATTAATTTATTTAATTCTGGAAAATGTAGTCCGTACCATTCACGTATTCTCGATGCAAAAAGATTTAGTGTCTTATCTATATCGTCGATTGTTTCTATTGCTTGAGCTATGAGTTGATCTCTTTTCTCAGCTGCTGTTCTAATTTTCCTTCTTGTTAAATATGTGGCTATTTGATGAGCTAATTGAATGTACTCTTGAAGTGATTTTGCATAATTATATTTTTGAGCTAGGTCTGGGATTTGGGCTCTTATTTGTTGAGCTATTGGACTTGGTTTTTCTACGGTTATTTTAGCCTGATATATTTCTCTTAATGCTTTTGCAAGTGATTCATCTTCCACTAATATTTCTTCAACGTTTTTTACTTTTTGAACAATTTGTTGAAGTTCAGGTATTATTTCTCCTTGTTGTAGTTTGTATATTTTTTCTGCAATTTTCTCTGAGTTTTTCTCAAATAGCTCTTTTTCTATTACATTCCCTTGGTCATCTACTGCCATTATACCTAATATAGTCTCTACTAAGTGTATCTTTTTCAAGCGTCACCCTCCTAGCATCATCGGTTATTCTCAGTTTTGCTTTCATATTAGGTAGTTAACCAATAATATTTATCATTTTTATTCGTACATTTAACTCCTTATCAAGTTTTACTATTTAATAAAAATAAACCATAAGGCACATTATCTTCAAACAAGCACTTCATAACTCTTATTAATATTAAGAACCACTATATCCATCTACCTTTGGAGCTCTTAGTTCTCGATATTTACCAATTTTGCATTTCAGCACGTGACGTTTATAATTTCGAAGGATTTAGCAAGGAAGTGGAAAATTTAGTAATAACATAATAGCAGTTTCTATTGTAATGAGAGGATTAATTGAACAAAATCACTGATATTTATAAGTTTAAAAGAAGTAAAGACGTTGGTGAGTTTGGTATGGTTAGTCTTGCTGTTGATATAGCTGGAGTACGTCTTAGAAATCCTACTATGTTGGCTTCCGGAATTCTTGGAATTAGTGGAAAACTTTTAAGAAAAGTGGCTAAAGCTGGAGCGGGGGCTGTCGTCACCAAGTCTGTTAGTCTTCGTCCAAAACCCGGTTATCGCAATCCTACGATCATAGAAGTTGATTGCGGTTTTATTAACGCTATGGGCTTACCTAATCCTGGCGTGGATTATTTTATGAAAGAAGTGGTTATTGCAAAAGAGGGAAACGTACCTGTTATTGCTAGTGTCGTTGGAGAACGCGTCGAGGAATTTGTTGAAGTAGCTTTAAAGCTAGAAGCCGCTGGTGTTGATGCTTTGGAGTTAAATGTTTCCTGTCCTCATGCTGAAGCTGGATTGATTGGTCAGAACGCCGAGTTAACATATGAGGTTGTTGAGGCTGTAAAGCAAAAGGTTAAGATTCCTGTCTTTGTAAAGTTAACACCTAATGTTACTGATATAACGGAAATTGCTAGGGCGGCTACTGATGCAGGTGCCGATGCCATTACAGCAATTAATACGGTGAAAGCCATGTGTATAGATATTGAAACCGGAAGACCCATTTTAAGTAATGTTTTTGGCGGCTTATCTGGTCCAGCTATTAAGCCTATTGCTATTAGATGTGTTTATGAAATTTACAGGGTTGTTGACGTACCTATTGTGGGTGTAGGCGGGATTTGTAAGTGGCAGGATGTCGTTGAATTTCTTATGGCGGGTGCTTCCGCTGTGCAAATTGGAAGTGGTGTAATAAAGGGATTATCGATCTTTAGTGAAATTACGGGAGGCTTGAAGCGTTTTTTGGAAAAAAGGGGGTATGAGGATATTAATTGTATAGTAGGTTTAGCTCATAGAGTTTAAGTGGTGACGAGTATGAACTACCCCAGGATAGTTGAGGTTAAGGAAATTGTGGAAGAGGTTTATGATGTAAAAAGTATATTTTTCAGTCGAAGAGGTCTAGAAAAACCTAAAGCTGGTCAATTTTTTATGATATGGATTCCTGGTGTTGACGAGGTTCCTATGAGTGTTTCTTTCATTGGTGAAAATGAATTGGGGATTACGGTGAAGAAGGTTGGTGAAGCTACTGCTGCTTTACATAGTTTGTCTGTTGGTGATAAGATTGGAGTCAGAGGACCCTTTGGGAATGGTTTTACTCTTTCCGATGGGGATGTTCTTGTTGTTGGTGGAGGTATAGGCATAGCTCCACTTTATCCCTTAATAATGGATCTTTTAAATACCACTGATAGTATTACTGTCGTTTTGGCCGCTAGAACTAATAAGATGCTACTATTTCTTGATAAAATTTCTAAGATTTTGAGAAGCGAGTGTGATTCCCTTGTGGTTGTTACTGATGATGGCTCTGCAGGTTTAAGAGGTTTGGCTTCTGATATTGCTGCGAAACTGATTGAAGAAAAAAGCTACGACCACATTTACATGTGTGGTCCTGAAATAATGATGAGGAAAATTTTTGATAAGGCTGAAGAGAAGGGGATAGAGGTTCAGGCCTGTTTGGAAAGATATATGAAGTGTGGTATAGGACTTTGTGGTAGTTGTTGTATGGGTGAATATCTAGTTTGTAAGGATGGTCCTGTGTTTAATAGTGAGATATTAAGGAAGTTGAAAGATGAATTTGGTGTTTTTAAGAGAGATTCTTCTGGATTACCTGTCGAATTTAGCTCTTAAGTTTTTATAGTCTCAGAACTTTATTGAAAAAATAAAGTGTGAAATTATGTTAATTTTTTCTTCCTTACTTTAATTAGGATTACGGCGGTGCATCCTATTGCTACGATTGCTGCCGCTATGTATATTGGGTGAATCGCTAGTGTTCTATATGTGAATATAACTTTTGTTTCCGCGTAGTTTCCGGCTTCATCGTACGCTCTTATGGTTATTACATGTTCTCCCTGGGATAATCCTGTTATTGTAATAAACCTTTGGTTTTTGAAACATTTTGATCTGAATTATGCCATAAATAGAAAGACATTAAAATTTTTTTAATATAAATGCCATCGATTTGAATTTTTAACATTTCCTATTTTATGTTTAAAAAATCGTATTTGTTACGTATCCAACTGTCTGGCAAATTGTGATTTTTTACTTGCAAGTTGTTGACAGAAAGTTTAATAAGGGAAAGCTAAGAGGATAGGTTTGGTGATAGATTATGCCTGGTTCACATGGTTCATTAAGTAAGGCTGGAAAGGTTAGGAATCAGACTCCGAAAGTGGAGGCTAAACCTAGGAGAAGTCCTGTTCCACGTGTGAGAAATAGAAAGAACTATATTAAGTATGTAATTCTTAAAAAGTCTAGTGGACAAGCTATTTGACATTCTATTTGATTTTGTTGTTTGTTTACTTTTTCTCATAGAAATACTCATATTTTATTCTGGCTTGTTAGTTTTGTAGAAGAAGCCAGAATTTGAATATAATAAGGTACTATAGAGTGATTTTAATTAAAGCGTAGTTCGATGTGAGGGATATTGTTGGAAGTTGTTTATAAGGAAATTGTCGAGGAAATTTTGAGCCGTGAAGTTCTAACGGAAGAAGAAGTTAATCGTATTAAAGCTTTAGTTTGTAAAAGGTATGGTTTAGATAGGATGCCTAGTAATTCTGAGATTTTAAATTTTGTTTCTCCAGATTTAAGGGAAAAGTTTCTGAGAATTTTGAAGAAGAAGCCTGTTCGTACCATTTCTGGTATTGCTGTGGTTGCTGTTATGGCTAAACCTTATCCGTGTCCTCATGGCCGTTGTATTTATTGTCCCGGCGGTCCTAATTCTGTTTTCGGCGATGTCCCTCAAAGTTATACTGGCCGTGAACCCGCTACTATGAGAGCTTTGCATAATGTTTTTGACCCTTATGCTCAGGTTAAAAATCGTTTAGAACAGTTGAAAGCTATTGGTCACCCTATTGATAAAGTTGAATTAATTATTATGGGTGGTACTTTTCCTGCCTATCCGCTTTGTTACCAAGAGTGGTTTGTTAGACGATGCTTGGACGCTATGAGCAATGAAACAACTTTAACCTTAGAAGAAGCCCAGAATAAGGCTGAGAAAGCAGCCGTTAGGAATGTTGGCATTACTGTGGAAACTAGACCTGATTATTGTAAAATAGATCACGTAGATCGCATGTTAAAGATGGGAGTTACAAGGGTGGAACTCGGTGTACAGACAATTTACAACTACATTTATGAACTGGTTCAAAGAGGACACACGGTAGAGGATGTTGTAGAAGCTACTAGAATATTGAAAGATGCAGGGCTTAAAGTAACTTATCATTTGATGCCTGGGCTACCTGGGTCAAGTTTTGAACGCGATGTTAGAGTGTTTCAACGTGTTTTCTCTGACTCTAGGTTTAAGCCTGATGAATTGAAAATTTACCCTACATTAGTTATTCCTGGCACCATTCTATACGATATGTGGCAGAGAGGTGAATACACTCCCTTAACTGATGAAGATGTTATTCGACTACTGGTTGAGGTTAAGAGGAAATATATTCCGAGGTATGTGCGTATTAAGCGAGTTATGCGTGATATTCCAGCAACAGTTATAGCTGCTGGACCTAAGAAGGGTAATTTAAGAGAGCTCGTTTGGAAAGAACTTAGGAAATTAGGAACACGATGTTACTGTATTCGTTGCCGAGAAGTTGGCCATGTGATGTTAAAATTAGGATTAGACCCTGACGTTGAAAACATCAAGTTAAAGACTATGAAGTATGTGGCATCTGAAGGTATAGAGTTGTTTCTTTCATACGAAGATATTAAAAACGATATTTTGATAGGTTTTCTTAGGTTACGAATACCGTCTGAGAAAGCGCACAGACCTGAGATTAATGAAATGCCTTCAGCGATTGTTAGAGAATTGCATGTTTACGGGCCTCTTGTGCAGCTTGGAAAAACTCCCGAAAGGAAAGAATGGCAACATAGAGGTTATGGTAAAAAACTATTAAGAGAAGCCGAGAGAATAGCTAGGGAGGAATTTGATGCCAAAAAGATTTTAGTGACTAGTGGCATAGGGGTAAGAGAGTATTATTATTCTTTGGGTTATCGAAGAGATGGGGCTTATGTTTCTAAATATTTAGTTTGAGGTGAATTAGAGTGAGTGAAAATGCTTACGAAGGTTATAGAGGGAAAGCGAGAAAAATTTTGGAGAAATTTAATGTTAAAGTTTGGAGCGTTGTAGAAATTACCACAAAGATAGGCGTTTTTCGCGGTATTATTTTACCCAGATATCAGCTTGCTGACGATAAACATATTACAATTAAGCTTCCCACAGGGTACAATACTGGGTTGAATGTTGACGAAATTGTCGAAATAAAAGAAATTGGCTATGAACCTGGACGATACAAACTTCCATCCCCAAGTGTTAAACCTGATGAAAAAAAGCCAAGGATTCCTTTGTTAGGATGCGGAGGTACGATTGCCAGTAGGCTCGATTACCGTAGCGGCGCTGTTATTCCTGCTTTAACTCCTGAAGAACTTTACAGTATGGTTCCTGAACTAGCAGATATAGCATTCGTATACCCAAGACTTCTATTTGAACTATTTAGCGAAAATATGACCCCCGAGCATTGGATTAAAATAGCGAAGGAAGTTGAAAAGGAAATTAATGAGGGGGGCGCATACGGAGTTGTTTTGGGTCACGGAACAGATACTATGAGCTTTACTGCTGCTATATTATCTTTTATGTTGAGAAATTTGCCTGTTCCTGTCGTACTGGTTGGTTCTCAAAGAAGTAGCGATCGCCCTTCCAGCGACGCTGCTATGAACTTGATAAATGCGGTTACTCTTGCTTCCAAGGGTGATATTGCTGAAGTTACTGTCTGTATGCATGGTACCACAAGTGATAATTATTCGCTAATTCATAGAGGTACCAGAGTTAGAAAGATGCATTCTTCTCGTAGAGATGCATTCAGAACCATTGGTGATATACCGCTCGGTAAAGTTGAGAACAGGAAAATAATCATGTTTAAGAAAGATTATAGGAAAAGATCCAGTGGAAACGTCGTTGCAGATGTAAAACTTGAGGATCGTGTAGCCCTAATATATTTTTATCCGGGCATGAAACCAGATGTTATACACCATTTTATTGATACTGGGTACAAAGGGATCGTAGTCGCTGGAACTGGCTTAGGACACGTTTCAATTTACCTTTTTGATGCTATAAAGAGGGCAATTGATGAAAACATCCCAGTTGTTATGACCACTCAATGTCTCTGGGGCTTTGTAGGCATGAATGTTTACGAAACTGGTAGAGATCTCCTAAATTTAGGTGTAATTCCTGCCATGAACATGCTTCCAGAAGTGGCTTACGTGAAATTGATGTGGATCTTAGGCCATACGCAAAACATGGATGAAATAAGGAAGCTTGTACAGACAAATATTGCTGGTGAGATTACTGAGGGAGAACCTTATAATGGATACGTTGTCTTACAAGGGGGAATTCCGGAGGTCGATGAGTTTATTAAACAGCTTTAGACCTATTATCATCATTTGCTGGATGTAACCTCTTTTAATTTTTGTTGAAGTATTCTACTAACTGTTGCACCGTCAATCTTGCCCCTAACTTTGTTCATAACCATGCCCATCAGGGGACCAAAAGCTCCCATCCCACGTTTTTTGACTAGGTCTAAGTTTTCTTGAATAATTTTTTGGATGATTTCCTTAAGTTCGTCTTCTGAAATGGCTAAAAACCCTGCCTCCTTTACGATATAATCTAGATCATGATTTGGATTTTTAGCCCATAAAGTTAATATGGTGGGAATTGCTTCTTTTGCAAACATTCCACGAGATAGTGCCTCAAACATTTCCCTCAAATGTTTTTCTGTAAGATTTTCTACCGGCACTCCATCTCTATGTAAAGCTTTTAATGTCTGAAGCAAGGTGGATGCTACAAGAACTGGCGATAACTTGTATTTTTTCACTATTTCTTCAAAAAATCTGTATATTCCATCATAGACAAGCATTTCTGCGAATTCTTTAGTTAGATTATACTCTTTGATTATTCTTTTTACTGCATCCCAGGGATATTCTGGGAGCTTCTTTCTTATTTCTTCTATCCTCTCTCTAGGGATCGTGAAGGGTGGAGTATCTGTATCAGGGTATAACCTTGCCTGACCATGCAATTCTCTAATTAAAGAAGATGTCCCGTCTTCTTTTACTTGTCTAGTTTCTTCTGGCACTCCTTTTAAGGCCATTTGGGCGCGTTCAACGACCAATTTTAATGCTCGTCTAGCCTCTTTTTCCTTACCAACAACTATTACAACAGCGTCATTTTCAGTTTTTCCTACTTGTTCAAAAAGTTTTTTGATTTCCTCTTCGGAGAACCCGTAAGATATTAGTTTTTCATCTGAGTGAATTATGCCTTTTAGTGTTGTATAGGCTTTTACTCTGTCTGCAAATTCTGTTCCAAACCTTCTATTTGGCTGTATTTCTCTGCCCAGTAATCCCCCAAATCCCTTAAGGTTTAAAGCTAGTACTTTTTCTCCTCTCTCTATGGCTTTCTTTACAAATTTACATTTTGTGTTTTTAAATATCTGTGTTACGTCAACAAAATTCTCCTGAATATCTTCTGGTTTTATGTTTCTACTATTGAGTTCATTTTTTATTTTTATGAGTTCAAGTTGCCTTTTTATTTCCATGTTTATGGCTTTGGGGATTAAATCTAAAAGCTGTACTCCCTTAAGCTCTACTCTTGCTCCACCTTCAATACTTACATTAATATCTTGTCTTATGGTTCCTAAGCCCCTTCTAGCTTTTCCAGTTGCTTTTAGGAGAGTACCCAAACGCCTTGCAGTTTCTACTACTTCTTGAGGTGTTTTCATATCTGGTCCTGTTACTATTTCTACGAGAGGTATTCCAAGCCTGTCAAGCTTATAGTAGACGATTTTTCCTCTACTTTTTTTATCGTCTTTTCTTGCTGCTTCTTCCTCGAGATAAACGTGTAAAATACTTATTTTCTTCCCGTCAATGGGGATGTAGCCACCACCGCCCATGTATATTGTTCTTTGAAAGCCGCAAGGAACTGAGCCGTCTAGGTAGTTTTTTCTGCAGACATGCAGTTCGTCAACAATATTACAGTTTAATAGTAAGCAGATCATGAGTGCTATATCTACAGCTTCCTTGTTTGGCGGAAATGGTGGTGTTTCATCGAATTCATATGAACATGTGGTGTCATTGTATCCTTCATAAATTATGGTTAGTCCTTTTTCGAATTCTCTTAGCATGGCTTTATCAAATTCTCCCATTTCTCCCATAACTGGCCTAAAAAATCTTTTAACGTAGAAATCAGGCTCATCTGTACGAAGAAGTACCGGACAACGGCAAAAAAGTTTTTTCTTTGTATCAAGTTGGACGTGAATCTCCAAACCAGCCTTAAACCCAAGTTTTTCGTAGTCAAACTCTTGCTTCATATTTTTCACCTATTTTTCGATTTTATCTTTAATTTACTCAAGGAATTCTACGGTGTCTATTATTCCATCACTATCCTCATCTATTCCTTTAACCACTCTTGCTGGGACATCCGGATTGTAAAAGTTATTTTCAGCAACTTCATCAAGATGCTTAACAAAGGCAATTATCGCTGCTCGCGTACCCCAGTATCGTTTTCCAGCCAAGATTAGGATGCCAGTTTCATCAGGGTTGAAGGGATTGGGTATTTTAACGATTATGCCGCATTCATCCTCGTAATATGTTTTGTTAGAGATTTTTGAAACAACGCGACTTTGATGCATTATGTCAAAATATATAGGTAATTTTTCGTTTATTTTATATGTAACTGTATTAACAATTGGCCCGCCGACCAATATTAGGTTTCTTTTCATGTCTCCCTCCCTTATTTCTGTATCTAATCGAGTAATAAATTCCGGTTCACAACGGGAAATTGATCCAAGAAATAGAGCTAAGTCTACTGCGTAATGTCCATCTCTTGCTTGACTTCTATATGGACCGTGAGAATCCGGACTTCCAATAACGATAAGGGTATCTAATTTTCCGTTCTTCACATGAGGATGTAGAAACTGTCTGGATTTTTCACTTAGCGGGATAGCGGGTAAAGGAAATTCTTCAACATCTCTTGGTTCAGCTAGGTTTAGTACTAGGTTAAGTGATTCTGCTACGTAATATTTGGCTACGGCTCCCTTTTTTTCCTCCCTTTTTTGAAGCTTTATAAGGCCAGTTTTTTCTAATAGTTTAATATGATAATATATGGTTTGCTCATCAACCTTGAGGTAGTTGGCTAATTGACGTGAATACATTGGTTGAGAAGCAAGTGTCTTTAAAATTTTTAATCTTAATGGATTAGCAACCGCTAATATCTTATTAAAGTCATCAAGTAATGTAGCTGGAGCTACAACATGCTTTCCTTCTTTTTTGAACACTACGTAGGGTTTCAATGAATACCCCTCCGTACAAATATATTTTTATAATATTATGAATTATTTTATAATAGTTATCGTAAAACTTCTCGATATTTTTAGACACCTTAAAAGTGGTTTTTGGCTTTCTGGTCG
>Ga0190307_1000058_pt1 | contig 35877 bp, 38 predicted proteins | sample 48700745_MG_FD_161653 | JGI IMG/M metagenome (GOLD analysis project Ga0190307, IMG submission 161653) | Hydrothermal vent sediment bacterial communities from Southern Trench, Guaymas Basin, Mexico - 4870-07-4-5_MG | ecosystem: Environmental > Aquatic > Marine > Hydrothermal vents > Sediment ... | reverse complement strand
AGCCTAAAATGGATATTATAGAATTTAATTTAAAATTACTTACATAAAAAACAAACAGATATAATAATCGGTCTGTATAAAGTTGGTAAACTGATTAATTCACTCCCATTTCATTATTTAGAGCTTTTAGTTTTTAAAAATGAAAAAAATACCTTACTTTGCATTCTTCTCTATCGTTAACAAAAGACGAAAATAAAAATTTAGAAACATTGATAAGAAGTGAAATAAATGCTCAGTATTATTGGAGAAAGAATAATAAAGAAGTGGATTTTATTTTAAAGAAAGAGGAAGATATAATTCCTGTTGAAGTTAAAAACAAAAGAAGAATAGATAAAAAAGATGTGAAAAGTTTAATCAAATTTTGTTCTCTATTTGGTATTGAAAAAGGTTATTTGATAAACAGAGAAGAAGATAAGATTATAGAAATTAAAGGGAAAAAAATTATAATTATTCCTGTAACCAAATTTTTGCTTTTTGAACTTTAGTTTATATTTAAATTTAACAGCACAAAGACTGTAGTTTTTTGTAATGAGTAATAAAAAAAATATTCAAATTATTTATACATCAACCAGTCATCCCCTCACCGGATATGAAGAACCGAGGTGTGAAGAAACGGTTTGATATATCTTTTCGCTTAAGAATTGAAATATGAAAATAAAAAAGCTAATAGGTAATTTTAATAATTCAGGTAAAAGTCTTTCACAGCGTGTAGTTAGAGGTGGTTTTTGGGTATTTTTACTTAGGATAACCCAGCAACTATTTAATTTTGTAAGGCTTGTAATTCTTGCTCGTATTCTTTCGCCAAATGATTTTGGTTTGATGGGTATTGCTCTTCTGACAATGGCAACTTTAGATACTTTCTCGCAAACAGGTTTCCAACAGGCATTGATTCAAAAGAAGGAAGATATAAAACCTTATCTTGATTCTGCTTGGACAGTATTAGTTCTACGCGGATTTATTTTATTTGCAATTCTTTTTTCTATAGCACCTTACGTAGCAAGTTTTTTTAATGCACCAGAAGCAAAGCTTATAATTCAAGTTATCGGATTAGCAATTCTTTTTCAGGCATTTACCAACATTGGAGTTGTTTATTTTCAGAAAGAACTTGAATTTAACAAACAATTTATATATCAGATTAGCGGTACATTAGCTGACTTTGCTGTAGCAATTTCAGCTGCTTTAATCTTAAGGAGTGTCTGGGCTCTTGTTTTTGGCTTGCTTGCAGGAAATGCTGTAAGGTGTTTTGTTAGCTATTTAATTCATCCTTACAGACCTCATTTAAATTTAGATTTAGGAAAAGCAAAAGAACTTTTTAGTTTTGGTAAATGGGTTTTAGGTTCGAGTATATTGGTATTTTTGATCACTCAAGGAGATGATATTTTTGTTGGAAAGCTACTTGGTGCCACTGCATTAGGTTTTTATCAAATGGCATATACAATTTCAAATATTCCGGCAACAGAAATTACTCATGTAATTTCACAAGTAACATTCCCCGCTTATTCAAAGCTTCAAGATAACATTTCTAAATTGAGAGAAGCATATTTAAAAGTTTTGCAAGTTACAGCATTTTTATCTTTTCCTATTGCTGGATTAATTTTTGTTTTAGCCCCCGATTTTACTAAAATATTTTTAGGAGAAAAATGGATGCCAATGGTACCAGCGATGCAGATATTGGTCTTTGCTGGTTTGGTAAGATCGATAGCAGCTACAACAGGTCCCGTATTTCATGCTGTTGGAAAACCCAAAATAGATACAAAATGGCAAATAATTCGCTTATTAGTGTTAGCTGCTTTAATTTATCCGTTTACTATTAAATGGGGAATATTAGGAACATCGATCGTAGTGTTTTTAAGCATCTTTGTATCTAATATTGGATTTAGTTTTGATGCAATAAAGATTACCAAATGTAGATTTATAGAATTTAGTAAAGTAATAGTTCTTCCATTAATAAACGGAATGGTTATGGTTTCGTCTATGTTTATTTTAAAGACTTATATTAATATAACAGGGATTTTAAATTTTATTTTGCTTCTTAGTGTTGGTATTTTAATTTATCTTGCAATAATTTATATATTTGATAAACATTTAAATTATAATATGCGACAGCTTTTAAGAGAGAATATTATTTCTTTTAGAAAAGGATTATAAAATATGAAACTACAAGTAGAACCGAATCATTATTTTAATAAATCTTATGATACTAAAGAACGTTTTATTAGCTATTGGCATCAGATTAACGAAATCATTAAATTAAATCCTAAAACAGTACTCGAAATAGGTATTGGGAATGGATTTGTTTCAAAATATTTAAAAGAAAGAAAAGTAAATATTTTAACTTTAGATATAGATAAAAGATTAAATCCTGATGTAGTTGGTAGTGTTTTAAATATGCCATTCTCAGATGAATTATTTGATGTTGTGGCGTGTTATGAGGTTTTAGAGCACCTGCCTTTTGAAAATTTTTCTAAAGCTCTTTTTGAAATATTTCGAGTTTCTAAGTCTTACGCAGTTTTGTCATTGCCAGATGCAAGTAGAGTTTATCGTATTTATATACACATTCCAAAGATCGGAATATTTAAAAGACTAATTCCGCTACCGAGATTTAAAAATCCAACTCATAAATTTGATGGCGAGCATTATTGGGAAATAGGAAAAGCAGGGTATCCATTGAGTAAAGTCATTAATGAAATTCAAAAAGTAGGATTTAAGATTGAGAAAACTTATAGAATATTTGAAAATCCTTATCACAGATTCTTTATATTGAGAAAAAGAAAATAAAATTATGTCAGAAAAAAATCCAACTGTTAGCGTAATAATACCGACTTATAATTGAGCGCATTTAATAAGGCGGCTATTCAAAGTGTATTAAATCAGACATATCAAGATTTTGAAATTATCGTTGTGGATGATGGATCTACAGATAATACAGAAGAGGTTGTAAAAAACTTTAATGATTCTCGTATCCGTTATATTCGGCATGAGAGAAACAAGGGAGCAGCTGTTGCCCGCAATACAGGAATTAAAGCTGCCAGAGGAAAATATATTGCCTTTCAAGATAGTGATGATGAATGGTTGCCAGAGAAGTTAGAGAAACAGATGAAGGTTTTTGAAAACGCTCCAGCAAAAGTTGGGGTTGTTTATACTGGCTTTTGGAGAATAGAAAATAATAAAAAAATTTATATACCATTTTCATGGGTTAAACAAAAGGAAGGTAATATACATAAAGAACTTCTTAAAGGAAATTTTGTGACAACTCAAAGTATTGTAGCACGTAAAGAATGTTTTAAAAAAGTAGGAATGTTTGATGAGAAATTGCCAAGGTTTCAAGATTGGGAATTAGTTATAAGGCTTTCAAAATATTATAATTTTAAGTGTATAGATGAGCCATTGGTAATTTCATATTACACTTCAGATAGTATTTCCGCTAATAATGAGGCTCTTATAAAAGCCTTAAAACTTATTCTATCAAAGCATTTTGACGACTTTGCTGAAGATAAAAAATTGTTGTCGAAATGTTATTTTAGTATCGGTCATAATCTGTGTCTAAATAATAACTTTAAAGAAGGAAGAAATTATCAAATAAAAGCTATAAAAACGTATCCGTTTAATATCAAATATTTATTAGCTATTTTTTTATCGTTTTTTGGTCAAGATGTTTACAATAAAGCTACAGAAATTTATCGAAAATTGTGATCAGGAATTAAAAAATAAAAAATAAAAAATAAATATGAATTATCCAAAGTAGCAATTATAATTCTCAACTACAATGGCTGGCAGGACACAATCGAATGTCTGGAAAGTGTGCTGAGAAATGATTATCCAAATTATCAGGTTATTGTTGTAGATAATGGCTCTCCAAATAATTCTATAGAATATATAAATATATAAAAGCATGGCAGAAGGAAGGCAGGAGGTTTTAACTTCAGAGCCTACTCATCCTTTGTATCATTTGTTTAAGATAGCGTAAGTTTACAAATCAAGCATCACTTATTTTGTCAACTTAAGCCTATTTAAAAAATATATAGAATTTCCCCAATTGTGTGTTATTATTTAACTTAAGATGAAAAGCTTGGAAGAAGTAAAAAGAATAATAAATATTTATCGAAAAGAATTAGAGGAAAATTTCAAGGTAAAAAATATTGCTATATTTGGTTCCTATGCACGAGGAGAGCAAACTCCCCAAAGTGATATTGATATAATAGTTGAATTTAAAGAACCGGTAGGAATGCTTTTTATTCATCTTGCAGATTTTTTAGAAGAAATTTTAGGAATTAAAGTTGATTTGTTAACTCCTGAAGCTATCAAAAAAAATAGGATTAAATATATAAATGAAGAATTAATCTATATCTAAAAGAGAATGGAAATTATTTGTTGAGGATATTTTAGAATCTATAGGATTAATAGAAGATTATGTTAAAGGTATGGATTTTGATGAATTTAAAAAAGATAGAAAAACCATTGATGCTGTTGTGCGAAATTTTGAAATAATTGGAGAAGCTTCAAGAAATATTCCTGAAGAAATAAGAAATAAATATCCAGATATCGATTGGAAAGGAATGATTGGTTTAAGAAATAGAATTGCTCATGAGTATTTTGGAGTAAACTTAACGATAATATGGAATATTTTAAAAAATGACTTACCCTTACTAAAGGAAAAGATAAAAAGAATACTATAATTATAGAACTAATCGCACCTAATAGGTGTGTAAAAACGAATCGATTTTATTGTGCTCAACTATATAGCTGGCAAGAAGTAAAAATATTGTGCTAAAGCAGTTTTCCCCGAAGTTTGCTGGAGATAGGAAGTCTACAAATGAAACTTGAATGTCCGGTGTTTTAATAGTAAGCATGGATTATTAAGCGTGGATTATATTGCTTGAGAGATGTGAGAGAAGATATTATACTCGTAGCTACAAAATGAAGGGATAGGCGTGGAAAAATACCAAGTTATTCAAAAACAGCAACAAGAATATAAAAACTGGCCCAAAATAGCAATTATAATTCTCAATTATAACAACTGGCAAGACACGATTGAGTGTCTGGAAAGTGTGCTGAGAAATGATTATCCAAATTATCAGGTAATTGTTGTAGATAATGGATCTGCAAATAACTCTATGGAGTATATAAAAGTATAGGCAGAAGAGAGACAAGAGGTTTTAACTTCAGAGCCTACTCATCCTTTGTATCATCTCTCTCATCCTCCAGTTAAAAAGCCAATTCTTTATATTTATTACACCAGAGAAGAAGCAGAAAAAGGCGGCGATTTTGAATTAGAAGAAAAATACAGATTATTTTAAATACAAAGACTTTTTGGATAAACCATTTGAAAATATGCAAAAAATTATTAAATAAAGTCAATTTAAAATATGAAAAAAAATAAGATTAAAGATACAGTAAAAATGTAAATCCTCAGCGAAATATGCCTTTCTTTCAAATCAAAATTTAGTTAAAATTTATAAAATGGTTAAAGATGAAAAACTTTCAATTAAATTAGATTATGATAAATTAGTATAGAATATATGATGAGGAGATAATAAATGACTGATTTTTCTTATTTTTCTAACAAAATTATTCTTATTACTGGTGCTGCAGGCACCGTTGGCAAAGAATTGATAAGACAACTTTTAGAATACAGACCAGCTGAAATAAGACTTTTAGATAACAATGAAACTGAAATTTTCTTTTTAATGGAAAAATATAAACATATTTCTTTTGTAAAATGCTTTTTAGGTGATATACGAGATAAAGATAGAATGAAAAGAATAATGAAATGTGTAGATATTGTTTTTCATACTGCTGCTTTTAAGCATGTGATTCTTTCTGAATATCATCCTTTTGATGTAGTTCAAACCAATATCTTAGCTACCCAAAATATTATTGAAGCAGCTTTAGAAAATAATGTAGAAAAAGTAATTTTTACAAGTAGTGATAAAGCTGTTAATCCTACCAATGTGATGGGAGCTTCAAAGTTAATGTGTGAGAAACTAATCACTGCTGCAAATACTCTTACTTATGGTAATAAAACAATCTTTGCTAGTGTAAGATTCGGTAATATTATTGGTTCTCGTGGCTCGGTAGTGCCTGTATTTATGAATCAGATAAAATTAGGAGGACCTGTTACAGTTACAGATAAAAGAATGACACGTTTTATTATGACTGTTGAACAAGCAGCCAATTTAATATTAAAAACAGCTTTATTAGCTAAAGGTGGAGAAGTTTTTATTACTAAAATGCCGGTTATGCGTATTATAGATCTGGCCAAAGTGATGATTGATATTTTGGCACCAAAATATGGTTATTCTCCTGAAACAATAGAAATAAAAGAAATAGGTGCTAAACCTGGTGAAAAATTGTATGAAGAGCTTATGAGTCAAGAAGAAACAAGAAGGTCTTTAGAACTAAAAGACATGTTTGTCACTTTGCCTGCATTTAGAGAAGTTTATAAAATTGATTATATATATCCAGATATTGTAAAAGAGCAAGTGGATAAGGCATATATTTCAGCAAACGAAACTTACTTAACCAAAGAAGAATTAAAGGATTATCTAATCAAACATAAAGTTTTAGAAAAAGTGGAACAGGGGATATAAATGCGAGTTCTTATTCTTGGAGCAGATGGTTATCTTGGCTGGCCTACTTGCATGTATTTTTCTAAAAGAGAGCATGAAGTTATAGGAGTTGATAATTATTTTAGACGTATGGCTTGTATAGAACTTGATTGTGAGCCACTTATTCCTAATCCAAATCTTGTAGAAAGAGCAAAAATTTGGGAAGAAATTACAAGTAAAAAAATTTATGTTCACATTGGTGATGTAACAAATTACCAATTTTTGAAATCCGTTTTTGAAGAATATAAACCAGATGTTGTTATTCATTATGCAGAACAACCTTCAGCTCCTTATTCTATGATTAGCCGTGATAAAGCTGCATTTACTATTACAAATAATTTACTAAGTACTTTAAATGTCGTGTATGCGGTAAAAGAAGTTAATCCTTCTTGCCATATTATCAAACTTGGGACAATGGGAGAATATGGTACTCCAAACATAGACATACCTGAGGGATGGATAGAAATAGAATATAATGGGAGGAAGGATAAATTTTTATTTCCTCGCCAGGCAAGTTCTCTTTATCATACAACTAAAATACAGGATACAGACCTTCTTTGGTTTTATGTAAGAACTTGGGGAATAAGAGTAACAGACCTTATGCAGGGACCAGTTTATGGAATTTCTACAGACGAAACAGATCTTGATGAAAGACTCATGCCGAATTTTAATTATGATGAGATTTTTGGCACAGTGCTTAATCGTTTTATAGTTCAAGCTATAGTAGGTCATCCTTTAACAGTTTATGGAAAGGGAGGTCAGACAAGAGGATATATTAATTTGAAAGATACTCTTCAATGTGTATATCTTGCTGCAATGAAACCTCCTAAACAGGGAGAACTAAGAATATTTAATCAAATAACCGAAACTTTTACAGTAAATCAGCTTGCTGAGAAAGTGAAACAAGTAGGGGAAAAATTGGGATATAAAGTAGAAATTCAGCATCTACCAAATCCTCGTAAAGAAGCTGAAGAACATTACTACAACCCTAAATATACAGGTCTTTTAGAACTTGGTCTAAAGCCGCATTATTTGACAGACGAAGTGCTTGAGGAGATGTTCAAGATTGTGGAAAAGTATAAAGATAACATAAAAACACACAAAATTTTTAGAGGAATAAAGTGGTAAACGCATGACCATTTTCATTCGCTGTGATGGTGGAACAAAATTAGGTACAGGACATATCATTAGACAATTAATGATTGCAAAGGAGTTAAAAAAGAAGTTACCTGATTCAAAAATTGAGTTTTTAATGAAAAATATTCCGAAGGGAATTGAGAAAGTTAAAAAAGAAGGTTTTCCGGTAAAGGTTTTTTCTCAGAATGTAGATTTAGTATCTGAAGGTAAATTGATTTTTGACTATTTAAAAGGCAAAAAGCCGGATTTGTTAATCATTGACATTCTTGATACTTCTGAAGAATACATAAAACTTTTAAAAAGTTTGGGAGCAAAAATAGTTTCTTTTGACGACCATTCTGAAGGAAAGTATTTTTCAGATTTGAGATTTAATATTTTAGAACTCGGAGAGGAGCCTTCAGCTTCTAATCTTTTTGAGGGACCAAAGTATGTAACCTTAGATCCGATTTATGGGAAGTATCACAATAGAAAGAAAGAAATAAGAAAAGAGGTAAACCGAATTCTTATAACTTTCGGTGGGAGTGATCCTGGAAATCTTACTAACAAGGTATTAAAAGCTTTTAAAAAGTTAGACAAAAAGTTAGAAGTAGATGTAGTAATAGGTTTTGCATTTTCTTATGAAAATGAATTGAAAGAAAACGTGAAAAAATTAAAGCACAAAATAAATATTTATAGAAGTATTTCTTCTGAGGAGATGGCAGAGCTTATGTTTAGGAATGATATAGGGATAGGAGCAGGAGGTTTAACCCAATACGAATTTGCATGCGTGGGACTCCCTGGTATTATTATTTGTGAGGAAGTGGAGCATCAAAATAAGTTGGCAAGTTGGTTCCAGGAGAGAGGAGCGTTTATAAACTTAGGAAGAGGACAAAATCTTTCGGAAGAAGTAATTTTAAAAGTTTTATTAGATTTGTTAAAAGATTATTCAAAAAGAAGAGAAATGTCGTTAAAAGGGAAAAGTTTTTGTGACGGAGGAGGGCTTGAGAGAACGATAAACAAAATTTTGGAGGTAATTCGGTGAAAATTTTAATTACAGGTGGATGTGGTTTTATAGGTGTAAACTTAGTAAGGTATTTACTGAAAAAAGGGGATTATAAGATTGTTGTAGTGGATAATTTTTCAGTAGGAAAAGTGGAGTATTTAAATGAGGCTATTCAAGATTTACCTAATAAAAGCTTGGTTCAGATTGTTGAAGGAGATATAAGAAATAGAGATATTTGTGAAAAAGTTACGCAAAGCATAGATGTAATAGTTCATCTTGCAGCTCAAGCAGGAGTAATACCTTCTATAAAGGACCCTTTTTATGATTGCGAAATAAACATTATTGGAACTCTTAATTTACTTTACTCTGCTGTAAAAAACAAAGTGGATAAATTTATTTTCGCTTCCTCTAATGCTCCAGTAGGAGAGCAAGTTCCTCCGGTTAATGAGACCAAAATACCTAAACCTCTTTCTCCTTATGGAGCAAGCAAACTTGCTTGTGAAGCTTATTGTTCAGCATTTTACCATTCTTATGGTTTAAAAACAGTTATTTTTAGATTTTCTAATGTCTATGGACCTTATTGTCTTCACAAAAACAGTGTGGTTGCCAAATTTATAAAAGACGGAATTTTAAAAGGTGAGTTAACAATTTATGGTGATGGCAAACAAACAAGAGATTTTATTTATGTAGATGATATATGTCAAGCAATATACCTAGTTTTAAATTATAAAAATTCTGACCAAATTTGGGGAACACTTTTTCACTTAGGGACTGGCAAGGAAACTACTATTCTGGAGCTTGCTGAATTAGTAAAAAGTCTGTTTGACAAAAAAATAAAAATCTCTTTTGCTCCACCCAGAAAAGGAGAAATTATAAGAAATTATTCAGACATTAGTAAAGCTCAAAAGCTGCTTGGATTTAAACTAAGTATTTCTCTTGAAGAAGGAGTTAAAAAAGTATATAACTGGTTTAGAATAAAAAGTATAGAAGAAATAAAAAATGTAGAGGTTTTATCAGGAAGTGAATAAATAATAAAAATTTCTTACAAAGAAAAAAAACTTATACACCTTTTACAATCCAGCAAAAAAGAATTGGTTGTAAACAATTTTTTTTATAAAAGTAAAGAGATTATTAAAATTAAAAAAGCTTAAAGAATTCTTTTTTATTTGAATAGTTGAATTTTTTAAATAATTGGTATAATAAAATGTAAAATTTTGGAAAAGAAAAACTCATGGACGAAATAAGGCTTAATCAATGGACATTAGAACAAAAAGAAATCGAGACTCGTAAGCTTATTCGGGAAGTAATTGAAAAATATGGTAAAGATAAAATTGGAATTGCTTGGTCTGGCGGAAAGGATTCTACAACTGTGCTTCATCTTATTAAACAGGAATTTGGAGAAATTCCTATAAAAGTAGTCTTTATTGATACTTCAGTAAAATTTCCAGAAATTTATGCTTTTAGAGATAGATTAGCAAATGAATGGAATTTAGATTTAATTATTGCAAGAAATGATGAAGCTTTAAAAACAATTAAAATTGCTGAAGACAAGCAAGAATGTTGTTATCTTCTTAAAACAATCCCTTTACGTCAAACTATAGAAACTCAGGGTTGGCAGGCTTTAATTACTGCTGTTCGTTGGGATGAGCAAGAAGCAAGAAAAAATGAAGTTTACATTTCTCCAAGAAAAAATCCTTCTCACGCTCGTATTCATCCAATTTTACACTTTCGTGAAATTGACATTTGGTCTTATATAAAAAAATATAATGTACCTTATTGCGAGCTTTATCACAAAGGATATCGCTCTTTAGGATGTATGCCTTGCACAAAACTAAGCTTAACAGAAGGTCCGGAGAGAGCTGGTCGTGATCAAGATAAAGAAAAAATTATGCAACGCTTGCGAGATTTGGGGTATTTTTAAAAGGTTTTTAAAAGAAAAAGAAAAAAAAATGTTTTTATTATTTAAGAGAAAATCAAAGAAAAAAGTGGTAATAATTGGGTTAGATGGTACTCCATATTCCTTACTTAAAAATTTAATAGAGCAAGATAAGCTCCCTAATATGGCACAAATCTTTTCGCAAGGTTATTTTGGGTCAACAACTGTATGTCTCCCTGAAATTTCTTCTGTATCCTGGACATCTTTTATGACTGGCACCAATTCAGGCACACATGGGATTTATGGTTTTGTAGATTTTAAACCGGGAACATACGAGCTTTATTTTCCAAACTTTAGCGATTTAAAAGTTCCCACTCTTTTTGATGAACTTGGGGAAAAAGGAAAAAGATCTGTAGTTATTAATCTTCCTTTCACCTATCCAGCCAGGAAAATTCAAGGAGTTTTAATTTCCGGCTTTGTAGCAATTGATTTAGAAAAAGCGGTTTATCCTTCATCACTTCTTCCTAAACTAAAAAAATTCAATTATCGTATTGATATAGACACTACTAAAGCAAGAACAGACCACGAATTTTTAATCAAAGATTTAGACGAAACTTTAAAAATTCGAGAAAAAACCACACATTATCTTTGGGAAAATGAAGATTGGGATTTATTTATGGTTGTTATTACTGGGACAGATAGACTTCAACACTTTCTATTTGACGCCTATGTAGATGAAAATCATCCATATCATGAAGCTTTTATCAATTATTATCAAAAAATAGACGCCTTTGTTGGTCGCATTTATGAAAAATATTCAAAACTTAAAGAAGAAAAGACCTTCTTTATGCTTTCTGACCATGGTTTTACACAGATAAAAACTGAAGTTTACATTAATAGATGGCTATACGAAAATGGATATTTAAAATTTAATACAAATAAACCTCAAATGGTTTCTGATATTGGACCGGGAACAAATGCTTTTGCTCTTGATCCTTCACGCATTTATATAAACTTAAAAGGAAAATATCCTTTAGGAATCGTAGATAAAAAGGATTATGACAAATTACGGGAAGAATTAAAAAAGGCCTTTTTAGAGATTAAATACGAAGGTGATCCTATTTTAAGAGAGGTCTTTTTTAAGGAAGAGCTTTATAGCGGTCCTTATTTAGAATATGCACCTGATTTAATACTTTTATCCAAACACGGATACGACTTAAAAGCTGCTGTTCAGCGAGATGTAGTATTTGGACGAAGCGGCTTACAGGGTATGCATACTTATGATGACGCTTTTTATTTTTGTGATAAAGGAATAAAATGTGAGACCATTTTTGAAATAAAAGAAAAAATTAAAACCACTTTATTATAGAATCACAAACGGGATAAAGTAGATGAATATAAAAAATATTTTTTTAATTACAATCGATTGTTTACGTGCTGATTTTATTTACGAAATGGACAAACATAAAGTATATGCCCCTCATACTAAAAAAATTTTAGAAAATAGTCTTTGGTTTCCTCATGCTATAACTAATGGTCCTGGTACTCGTTTTGCCTTTCCTGCACTTATGATGTCAAAATTACCAGGTGAAATAGAAGGAATAGGTTTACCAGCTAACGAAGGTAAAACCATAGCAGAATTTTTTAGAGAAAAAGGATATGTCACAATTGGGATCAGTACAAATGGATGGATTTCTCGGGATTTTAATTATCATAGAGGATTTGATTTTTTTTATGACCCGATTAATTGGGGACGGAAGGAAGATAAAATTAAAAGAAAAGTTGTAAAATTTTTAAAAAATAAAAATATTTTGTTTCGTATAGCTCGTAAGGGAAAAGATATTATTTCTAAGTTAAAAAAAACTTTTGCTTTTTCTTATAAATTTGCTGAGGAGGTTAATAAGAAATTGTTTACAATTATAAGGGAAAACAATTTATACGATAAAAAAAAAATTTATTTGGATCCATTATATGGATGTTCATCATCCTTATTGTATTAGAAAAGAATATGTAAAATTTTATCCACAATTAAAAAAAGTATCTCAAAATTATGCTTTTAAAATTTGGAGAAAAGTAGAAAATATTAAAAAAATGAAAAAAGAAGAAATTGATATTTTAATTAGTTTATATAAAATGAACATTTCCTATATAGATCAAGCAATAGGTAAACTTTTAAAAAATTTTAAAAATTCATTGTTTATCATTACTGCTGATCATGGTGAAGAGTTTGGAGAACATGGTAATTTTCATAAGCCAACGTTTTATAATGAAATGGTAAGAATACCTTTAATAGTATATGGATTAAACAATGAAAAAGGTAAAAATGAATCATTAATTTCTCATGTTGATTTAGGTCCCGTCTTAGCTTCGCTTTTAAGTTTTGATCCTGATCCATACTGGTCAGGAACAAGGGAAATAGATAAGATAAAATATCAATTTGCTGCATATCAAGACTTTGATAGATCTGGCATTTGTGTAATGGATAAACATTATAAATATATTTCAGAATATATCAGAGATAGTGAAGGTAAAATTTATTTAGTAAAAAGAGACTCAGATGGTTTAGAATATAATAAAGAAAAAGAGAAGGAATTAAAGTTACAGCTTGACAATTTTTTGACTAAGATTTCTAAGAGTAAAATTAGAATATCTGAAACAAAAATATCTGAAGAAATTAAACAACAATTACAGAATTTAGGGTATTTATAAAATGATCATTTATAATGACTACTATACCAAATATTTTACAACAAATTTTTAAAGGTGCTTTATTAATTTTTTTGGGAACATTAGTTGGTAAGGGTTTAGAATTTTGTAGTCGTATAATTATCGGTCGTGTTTTAGGTCCAGCAGAATTTGGAGTATTTAATATGGGGTATACAGTAATCAGTATAGGGAGTTCGTTGTCTTTACTTGGTTTATCTCAAGGAGTTGCGCATTTTATACCTTACTGTAATGTAGATAATAGGAAGATAAATAAAGAGAATATTTCAGTTCTAATTATTTTTTCTTTTTTAATAGTTTTAACTTCAAGTTTAATAATAAGTATTATTTTATTTTTTTTGTCTGATTTTATTTCCACTAAATTTTTTCATAATATTACTTTATCAAATTTTTTAAAAGTTTTTATATGGTTTCTTCCTTTTTTGTGTTTGGTTCAATTAGCCTCAGCTATTTTTAGAGGATTGAAAAAACCTAAATATAAAGTTATTTCTGAAGATTTTACAAAAAATTTTATTTCTTTTTTATTATTGATTATATTTTATATTTTCTTTAAATTAAGATTAAGAGAAGTAGCTTTGACTTATATTATGGGTTCGTTCTTAGCATTTTTTTTAGGATTAATTTTTATTTATAAATCTATTCCTTTAAACCTAAATGAAAGTCGTAATTTTGTAATTTTTAAAAAAATGTTAATTTATTCTTTACCTTTAGCTTTTTCTACTATTTTAGTAAGATTCCAATCTCAAATACCCATAATATTTCTAAGCTATTTTTCTATTGCTAAACAAGTCGGTTTGTATAGTGCCTCTGTCTTAATATCTCAAGTTCTAAGTTTGGGATTGCTTTCAATAAATTTTATGTTAATGCCTATATTTTCTGAACTTTATGTTTCTCAAAAGTTTGATGAATTGAAAAAGATATATGATATACTTACTAAAATCCTTATAGCCGTGTTTTTCCCTATTTCTTTATTACTAATAGTTTATAGTTCAGTAGTTTTAAAAATTCTATTTGGAAATTTGTATCTTCAAGCTTCAACAGCTTTAAAGATATTATTATTAGGATTTATATTTAACGTATATTGTGGTCCAGTTGGATTGTTAACTCTTGCTATAGGACAAAGTAAAAAATATTTTACTTATGATTTAATAAGATTTTTTTCTATAAGTTTGTTAGGTTTTTTTCTAATTCCACATTATGGTTTAATCGGAGCTGCTTTAAGTGTGACTATATCTTTAATTATTTGGAATATTATCGCCTTAACTTATATTTATAAAACTTTTAAGTTACATACGTTTAAAAAAGAAAATTTATTATTTATTTTTATTTCTATTTTTCTATTTTCCTTAACATTTTTTGGGTTAAAAATATTTTTAGCAAAGTTTTTTATAATGAAAATTATTTTATGTATAGGAATTTACATATTTTTCAGCATCTTTTTACTAAAAAAAATTCTCGAAAAAGATGAAATTGGAAATTTTATGATTCTAAAATTAAAACAAAAAATTGGGAGATATAATATATGATAAAAAATAGAGTAATAATGATTGGTTTAGACGGAGGAACTTTTGAAGTGATTAATCCTTTAATAGAAGAGGGAGAATTACCTACTTTTAGATTTTTAAAAGAAAATGGTGTTCATGCTGTTCTTCTTTCTACTATACCATCTATTACAGGTCCGGCTTGGTTAGCTTTAGCTACTGGGAAAAATCCTGGACAAACTGGTATTATTGATTTTTACAATTTAAAGAAAAAAGGAGATTTTAAATTATATCCTATTACTTCTGAAGACTTCAAAACAAATGGTGCTATATGGGATTATGTATCTAATGTTGGAGGTAAAGTCTGTGTATATAACTATCCAATGTTATATCCTCCTTATGAAGTGAATGGCATTATGATTTCTGGCCTCGGAGCTCCTGAAAATCTGAAACAAATTGTATATCCTCCTGAACTTGTCACTGAATTAAAAAGCTTTGTAAAAAATTATCGAATAATTGTTCCTTATAATAGAAGAAAATACACACATAAAAAAGACTTATTCTTAAAAGACTTAAATAGGTTATTGAAACAAAATATTAAAATCATCAAATTTTTATTAGAAAAAGAAAAATGGGATCTTTTTATAGGGGTTATCTCTGCGACAGATTTTTTACAACATTATATGTGGGATGTATGGGAATCTTATAAATGTGGAAAACAAGAAAAATTTGTAGAAGAATTTATAAAAATTGGGAAAAAAATAGATGAATTGATAAAGTTTATAGTAGAAACAAATAAAGATACGAATTTTTTTATAGTATCTGATCATGGTTTTGGAGAGTTAAAATATTTATTTAGTATAAATAAATGGCTGAAAGATAAAGGATATCTTATAATTAAGAAAAATACTACAAAACATTTTGTTCAAGCTAATATTTTGAATAAATTAAAATTATATTTAGAAATACTACCTTCCAGTCTGTTTAACCTTTTAAGAAAAACATTTGGAAAAAAGGGATATCATTTAATAAAACTACATGAAATAGTTGATTTTCAAAAATCTAAAGCGTTTGCTCTTGATCACGCAGCATATGGACATATTTATATTAATCATGTAGGTAGAAATCCCAAAGCTCCTATAAGAACAAAAGATGAATTATTAAAATTAAGAGAACAAATTGTGAATGAACTTAAAGCTTTTGTTGAAAATTCCAACATGTTAAATGAGATAGAAATCTTTTATCCGGAAAATATTTATACTGGTGATAAGATTAGTTTTTTGCCGGATATTTTTTTTAATATTGATAAAATGGCCTGTGAAATATCGCCAACTAATTTTGATTACACATTAAAAAAATACGAAAATCCTAATAAAACAGGAACTCATAGAAGAGAAGGTATTTTCATAGCGTATGGTCCTATTATTAAAAGTGGAATAAATCTTAAGGAAATTAATTTAATAGATATTGTTCCTACTATTTTATATATGATGGGGATACCTGTTCCTCATGATGTAGACGGGAAAATTTTAAGAAAAATTTTTACCGAAAAAGTGTCTGTTAAAGTAAAGACCATATTTGTTGATATCGAAGCAAAAAGTACAAAAAATAAGGATGTAGATGAAGAAAGAATTAAAAAACAGTTGAAAGATTTAGGATATTTATAGATAAGTATGAAAAAAGAAAAAATCATAATAAAATTTTTAAAAAGTTCAGATAAATTTAGAAAGGCACCAAAAGTTTATAATCGGTCCGATGCTCGTAAATCTAATTATATTCGTTTAACAAAAAAAGAGTTGTATAATATTCTCTTGTATGTATTTGAAAAAGACGAAATTATATCTATGCAAGGAGGCTTTTGTTTATGGGGACTCCCTTATAAGGTTAGTAATGGTATAATTGGTCTTTTTGTAATAAATTTGTTAAAAGTTTAAAATTTTTCTTTTTTAAAAGTGCTTTAAGGTACCTCCATTTTGTAAAAAATAGTTAAAAAGGTAAGTAAAATGATCTTCTTAGCCGGCGATGTTCATCATATGTCTTTAAAAACTAATGACCAAAAATTTCTCTCTTTAACAGAAGCTCAACTTGTAGAAAAATATTTACAAATTGCTTTAGATTATGGAATAAAGGTTACACTTTTCATTTCTGGTAAAACCTTTATAGAAGAACCAAAAAATATAGAAAAGCTTTTAAAATATCCTAACCTTGAAATAGGAGGGCACACTTGGAATTGTTTTAAACCTTTTAGGTTGCATCAATTGTATGGATTAATAACAAATTCCTTTTGTGGACCATATTTTTATCAAGAGAGAGATATAAAAAAAACAGTAACCATTATTGAAAAATTTACAGGGAAAAAATGTCTCTTATGGAGAGGACATGCAAATAAATATGATAAAAATACGATAAAAATACTCAATAAGTATGGAGTAAAAATTTTGTCTTCTTATTTAGACCCACAGGGGAAAATTATTAAAAGTGATGGTTTGATTATAGTCCTTATTAATATTTTACCAGATCATAGTTATATTTATATTTATCATGGTTATGTGGGATTAAAAAGTCCAAATATAATTAAGAAGTTATTAAAAAAAATATTTTTTAAGAACAAAAAACCACCATTTGGTGTAAAAATATATAGTGTTTCTGAGTGGTACAACTTGGTAATTGAACAGATAGAATTGAAGCTTCAAGAGTCAGGTTATATATGTTTATTAGTACATCCAGCTTGCATGGAAATTGTAGATGGAATGGAAACTTTTAGGAGGTTATGTAAGTTTTTAAAGAATTATAAAACATATTTTCTAAAAAATGTTTGGATACAGTAATAGAATGGTTAGATTAATAAAAAATGAACTTAATGATATTTTTATATTAATTTTATTTATTTCTTTTTTAACTTTACCCTTTTTTAGATGGAAAATACATAGTTATTATGTACCTGTCCCTGTAATTGTAGGGGTTCTATATATAATTAAAAATTTTTTTTTAAACTTTAATTTAAGTATGCAAAAATTGATAGAAAATTTTTATAAAAAACATAAAATTTTATTTTTTGTTTTTATTCTTTTTGTTTCGCAAACAATGTTAAGTATATTAGTTTCAAAATATCCTAATTGGAGAAATTTTCTTAAATTATTATTTTTTGTAATGTTTACTTCTTTTTTAATTGCTTTTTTAAAAAGTACATCTAAAAATTTACAAAAATTTTTGTTAATATTTTATATAATAAATATTTTTTTATGTCTATTAGGTCTTTATAATTTTTTTAGTGGTAAAACTTCTTGGTTCCAATTTACTTTTTTATACCAAAAAATTATTCGAGGAGAACATCTTATAGGAAGTAGAAATGTAGATATATATTTAATTTTGTCAGGATTTGTGATAGGTGTGGCTTATTTCTTTTTAACTCAATATAAATTATTGTTTTGGTTATCATTTATGCCTTACATTTTTTCTGTTCTTTTATCTTTTTCGAGGGGAGGACTTATAAGTATGATATTTCTTTTTTCTTTAGGAACAGTTTTAATAAATAGAAAGAAAAAAAAAGTAATAATGTATATAATTTATTTTTTAATAACTATAGGTTTTTGTTTTTTTATTACTCATATTCAATATGTTGGAAATCATATTGTAAAAAGATGGAAAAATATAAAAAATTCTCCTCAATATGTTGGAAATCATATTGTAAAAAGATGGAAAAATATAAAAAATTCTCCTCGGTGGGATTTATTGATAGAGTCTCTCAACTTTATGCTGTCACATCCTTTATTTGGAATAGGATTAAGTAATTATAAATTTTATACACATTTATATTTAGTTTATCATCAAAAAAAATATCCTATAAGTACAGCTCACAACTCTTTTTTAAATTTTGGAGCTGAAACAGGAATATTTGGTTTTTTTCTTATAACGTTATTAATTTTTTATCCTATGTATAAATATTTTTCTTTTTATTTACACTTAAAAAGTAAAATAGAAGAATTACCTTTAGAATGGAAATGTATTTATTTTGTAGGTATTCTATGGAGTTGTTATTTAATAATCATAAATTTTTTTAACATATTTTATCTTGACTCAGGGTATATTTTTTGGACAGTTTATGCTTTTTGTATTAGTATAATAAATTTAATAAAGTTAGAATATAGTACAAAAAAATGAAATATTTTTTACAGTTTTGTGTTATTGGCAACAATTGGATTTATAAATATAAAAATTTTTATTATGCTTATCCACAATGGAAGTTTTTTGATTTTTTCACAGAATATTTTAATGTCATTTTAATAGCTCCGGTTAAAAAAGTAACATCTGTAAATGAAGTTAAAGGAATAAAATTAGAAAAACTTCAAATTGTGGAATTACCTTTTTTTGAGGGAAGTATTAATCAAGTAAAAAAGTTTTATTTATTACCAAAAGTTTTAAAAAAGTACTATAAAGTTATAAAAAAATCAGATATAGTTGTAATATTTACAAGTGATTTATTTGCTACTTTTGGTTTATTAATTTCAGCACTAAGAAAAAAAAATGTGGTTTTTATGATAGGAGAAAATTGGGAAAAAGATGTTAAATTTAAATATAATTCTAATTTTATGTGCAACTGTGTAAAAATTTTAAGAAAAATACAAGAATTTTTTTTGAAATTAACCCCAAATAAATTGGTATTTGTAACTAGTGAAGCTTTAAATCCTTTTAAAAATATACCTGTATATACCTATTTTATGTCTTTAATTTCAAAAAAAGAAATTTATTATAGAAATCTTTGTCCATTATTTTTTAAAAAAAATATAAACATTTTATACGTAGGATTTTTAATAAAAGCAAAAGGGGTTCATGATTTAATAAAAGCTGTAGAACTTTTAAAGAAAAAAAATAGAAATATAGTTTTACATATAGTAGGAGATGGTGAATATAGATCTATATTAGAAAATTTAGCTAAAGAAAAAAAGATTCAAAGTAAATTTTATGGATTTATAGGAGATAGAGAAAAATTGAAAAATATTTATTTAAACGCGGATATTTTTGTATTACCTTCTTATACGGAAGGATATCCTAAGGTTATATTTGAAGCTATGTCTAAAGGTCTTCCTGTAATTGCTAGTTCTGTTGGAGGGATTCCGGAAATTATTCGTCATAAATGCAATGGTTTATTGTTTGTCCCAGGAGATATTCTTGAATTAAAAAAGTGTATAGAAAATTTGATTAACGATTTTGAGCTGTATAAATCTATCGTAACTAACGGATATTCTACAATTAAAAAATATACAGTAGAAGAATCTATAAAAAATTTTATAAAAATTTTTGAAAAAGAGTTTAAAATTGAAATATTAACCCAACAAAAAAATAATTATGTTAATAAAAAATGATTAAATTATTAAAGGTTTTTGAAATTCCAAAAAATATTAAAAATAAGGACTTAAAAATAAATTTCTTTCCTCCATGGGTGGAAAGTAAATGGTTTACTTTTTTGGAAAATTATAGTAAATATAAATTTTACATAATAGAAGTTTATAAAAAAAATACATTAATAGGTTTTATACCGATTTTTGAGACTAAAAAACTTTTTTTTAAATTGGCAGGAAGTCCTCTACCAGGAACTTTTACTCCTTATTTAGGATTTTTACCTATTTCTAATTTTACCACTTTTTCTAATAATTTTTTTTTTGAACTTCTAGAAGAAATAAAAAAGATTTTTAAAAACTACAGTTTTTTTCAAATAATTTTTTCTCCAGATCTTAGCGATAGAATTAATTTTTTAGAATTGAGCAAAAATTTTAATCAATTTTCAAAATTTACAGCTTCTACTTATTTGGTTGATATTGTTTTTGATGAAGAACAGATGTGGAAAAAAATTACAAGTAGATGCAGAAATATGATTAGAAAAGCTTGGAAAAATAATGTGAAAATTATTAATATTGAACCATCTTTTAAAATTTTAGATTTTTATTATTCTATGCTTGAAGAAACTTTAGCTCGAAGAGGAATCAGAGTCTATCATCCAAAAAGTTTTTTTGAAAAACTTTTTGAAAATTTTTATCCTGAAAATTTGTTGTTTTTAGCTTCGGAAGTGAAAGGTAAAATAGCTTCTATGGGGATTTTCCTTTATAATCAAAATCTTATAGAATACTTAAGTGGAGCTTCTTTGTCTGAATATAATAAATATGCTCCAAATAATTTGCTTCATTGGGAAGTTATTAAGTTTGCTATTAAAAGGAAAATTCCTTATTATGATTTAGGAGGACGGGGAATACCTTCTATTGATAAGTTTAAAGAAAGTTTTGGAGGGAAAATAGTAAAATATCATGGATTTAAATTTAGTTCTTTTTCTTTCGAAGCAGCTTTTAAAATTTACAAAAAATTTCAAAAATTATTTTGAAAGGGTTAAATAATGAAACACGAAGTTTTTTATATTTTACTTTTTCATAAAATTAGTACTTTTCAACAAGAATTACAAAATGATTTTTATGCAATTCATAGAGATTATTTAATCAAAATTATAAATTTCGTAGATAAAATCTTAGGACTTAAAAGTATAATAACAATTTCAGAAGCACTAAAAAACCCTACTAAATTTGCTATAAGTTTTTCTTTTGATGATGGATTTGAAAGTGATTATACTATTGTAGCTCCTTTATTTTTGGAAAGAAATATTAAGGGTACTTTCTTTATTACTACCGGTTTTTTAGGTAAAAATAATTATTTAAAAGTTTCTCAAGTAAAAAAAATGTACAAAATGGGAATAGAAATAGGTTCCCATTCTAAAACTCATCCAATATTAACTTCACTAAATAAACATAAACTAAAAGAAGAGCTACTTGATTCTAAGAAATATTTAGAAGATATAATCGGAGACGAAGTAGAAGGTTTTTCTATTCCAGGAGGTTTTTATAACCAGAGAGTTCTCGAAATGGCATTTGAAGCAGGATATAAATATGTGTGTACTTCTGAACCTATAAAAAATTTAGTTTCTTTACCACCAAGTAATAAAAGCTTAGTTTTGGGAAGAATATGTATCCATCAACAATTGGGCTTAAAGAAGTTAGAAAAAATTTTGGAGGGAGACAAAAAAATTTTGAGTTTGATGAAGTTTCAATATCATTTTAAAAATATTTTAAAAAAATTTTTAGGTATTGAAAAATATATTAGGTTACGGAAAACTTTATATGGAAATTAATATAAATTTTTTAATTAAGATTAATTTTTATAATGGGAATATATAAATTTATTATTACTAAATTAAAAATTATATAATGAGAGAAGAGATATTTTTTAAACTCATCTTTTGGATAAGTATATTTATTATTTTTTATGTTTACTTTGGATATTTTTTAATTCTTAAATATTTAAGTTTTCTTTATAAAAAAAGAGAAATCTTAATTTCAGAAAAACAAAAGTTTCCTTTTGTTTCTATTATAATAGCTGCTTATAATGAAGAAAAAGTAATTAATAAAAGAATAGAAAACTTATTACAACAAGATTATCCAAAAGATAAATTAGAAATTATTGTAGCATCTGATGGTTCAATGGATAAAACGGTAGAAATTGCAAAACAGTTTGAAAAACACGGAATCAAAGTTTTAGATTTTAAACAAAATAGAGGAAGAGCAGCGGTACAAAATGATAGTATAAAGAAAGCAAAGGGAGAAATAGTTATTTTTACCGATGCTGAGACAGAATTTGAAAAAAATTTTTTGAAAAATATAGTGAAATATTTTAGTGATAATAAAGTCGGATGTGTCGTAGGAAACTTAATTTATAAAGTTAAAAAATCATCAATTTCCCAATCAGAAGGATTTTATTTCAAATTTGAAAAAAAGATCAGAGAATTAGAAAGTAATTTAGGTATCCTTGCTACAGCAACAGGTGCATGTATGGCAGTAAGAAAGAAACTCTGGAAAGATCTAACTCCAATTGATGATTGTGATTTTACCATCCCTTTGGATGTTATTCTTCAAGGTTATAAAGTTGTTTTTGCAAAAGATGCTATTGCATATGATATTCCTCCTTCTTCTATTAGAGGAGAATTAAAAACTCGAATTAGACAAACTTCTAAAAATTTTATAGGAACTTTAAAACGTTGGGGTATAAAAGGTTGGATAAAACATCCTTTTGTAAGCTGGGGGCTATTATCTCATAAGATTTTAAGATGGTTTACTCCATTTTTTATTGTAGGTCTTTTTATAAGTAATATATTTTTGCTTAATAAAAGCTGGTTTTATAAGTTCGCTTTTGTAGGACAGATAATATTTTATATATTAGCTATCTTTGGTTTTATTGGAGAACTTTTTAAAAAGTCGATCCCTATAGCTTCAATCATTTTTAGCTTTTGTATTGCAAATATTGGTATGGGAATTGGAGTTATAAAAGGACTTTTGGGGAAAGCACCTGCAGCTTATAAAATGGAGGAATAATACAATGGAATCTTTAACCGAAGAAAGAAAACGAAAAGAAGAAAGAATCCGTAAAGTTTATGAAAAGCAATATAAACCAGAAAAAGTTAAAAATATTTATTCTTTTTTTAATCTTGCTTCATTTTTTACCTATCACCATAGAGAAAAAAGCCTTCTCAATCTACTTAAAAAATATGAATTTTTATATCTTGAAGATAAAAAAATACTTGATGTTGGGTGTGGATATGGTGGGGTATTAAGAGATTTCATAAAATATGGAGCTTTACCATAAAATCTTTATGGGATGGATTTATTACCTGATCGGATTGAGATAGCTAAAAAAGCTAAGTCCTCATATAAATTTTTATTTAGGCAATGCAACAAAACTTCCTTTTGAAGACGAGTTTTTGATATCGTTATGCAATTTACTGTCTTTACGTCCATTCTTGATTACTCTATGAAACAAAAGATTGCTCAAGAAATGCTTAGAGTTCTTAAACCAGATGGTATCATTATCTGGTATGATTATTGGATTAGTAAACCTACTAATCCTGATGTAAAGGGGGTAGGAAAAAGAGAAATTAAAAAACTTTTTCCTAATTGTAAATTTGAATTTTATAGAATCACCTTAGCTCCACCTATAGCAAGATTATTAGTTCCTATATCCTGGATACTTTGTGAGCTATTAGAAAAACTAAAAATCTTTAACACTCACTATTTAGCAATTATAAAGAAACCTTCCTCTTAATTTTTAATCTACCCTTCTCCTAACCCTTATAACTCCACTCTTTCCTATCTCACAAGATTTATAATACATTTCGTAAATTTTATCCCCGTTCATCTTATTTAGGAAATTTAAAAATTTGGTACTATAAATATGAAGAAAAAAACTTGTAGCAAAAATTGCCTTTAAGGATATAGTAAATTTACCAATTTATGAAAATTAAGACAAAATACTTTAGAACTATAATTGAAAATTGGATATAAAAGGTGTAGAAGAAAGAGTTAAAGAGCAGTATATGAAATGGTAATTTAAACTAAAAGAATGACGATTTCTTGGATACTGGTTATTGTTTATACTCTTTTTTTATTCATAGTAACACCTTTTCTTCCTGATTTAATTCACTTTGTTTCTAAATACTGGTCAAGTGCTTCGGTAGCACATTTCGTTTTAGTGGTTGAGATTATGATTTCTATTTTACTTCTTAGTATGTCAGGGTGGCTTTTTATTTTTAAACGATCTAAGTTTATTCCTTTTTTAATAAGCACAAGCTCCATACTTACGATCACTTTTATTATTTATCAATTTCTTCCAAATCCTTATGAATTTACTCATTTGCCAGAGTATGGTATTCTGGGATTTTTATTAATAAATGCAATTGGTAAAAATACAAAAAATCCATATCTCCGATCTTTACTTTATACAGTGCTTATAGGAACTGTAGATGAGTTATATCAAGGAATTCTTCCTAATAGGAGTTGTACTTGGTATGATATAATTTTAAATGCAATGGGTGGTATCCTTGGATTATTAATTTTTTGGGGAATTCAAAAAACAGAGAAAACTTAAATTAAATTATATTTTTGTTAAGCAAGAGTAACTGTTCAGTAATGTTTATCCATGCTCGTGTATCTTCTCATTTGCAAATATTTTCCTTATAGGTGACCTTACAAGCTTTCTAATAAAATGAAAATAAGGAATATAGAAATAGTTAATCCATTTTTTAAATTTGCTGATTTTGCAATTTTAATAATAAATATCTCTATCCATAAGGGAATTAATGGAAATTTTTGGAAAAAAGTATATAATCTTTTGAAAAATATAACCAAACGTAATATTAGAGTGTGTAATTAGAAGTATGAGAAAACTTGGAGTTATTGGAAATAAACATAGAATCATTATTTTTTGGAAAGCTTGAAAAACTTGATATTTTTATAATCTTACAGAACACACAGTTTAACTACGAAATAGGTTTTTGTTAAAAATTTTAAAATAATTTTGTAAGAAGTTCATTATGAGCATGTTTAATATACCTTTTCATAGACCATATATTACAGAAGAAGAAATAAATGAAGTAGTAACAACCCTAAAGTCTGGCTGGCTTACGATGGGAGTTAAAACCTTAGAGTTTGAAGAACAATTTAAAACTTATATATATGATACCAAAAAAGAAAAAGCTTTTGCAGTTTCTGCAAATTCCTGCACAGCTTGTCTTCATTTAGCTTTAAAAGCTATTGGACTTAAATCAGGAGATGAAGTTATTTTGCCCACTAACACTTTTATTGCTACTGCTGAAGCAGTAGCATATTTTGGTGCAAAACCTGTGCTCTGTGATATTGAATATGAAACGCATAATATAGATGTTTCTAAGATAGAAAATCTTATTACTGAAAAAACAAAAGCTATTATTCCTGTCCACTTCGGGGGACAGCCTTGTGATATGGATAAGATATTAGAGATAGCTCGTAAATATAATCTTTATATTATAGAAGACGCAGCTCATGCACTCCCTGCATGGTATAAAGGTAAAAAAATAGGAACTATAGGACATATAACTTGTTTTAGTTTTTATGTTACTAAAACTTTAGCTACTGGTGAAGGAGGAATGGCTACTACTTTTAAAGAAAATTTTGCTCGTATTATGAAAATTAATAGACTTCATGGAATAGATAGAGATGCTTGGAACCGATATACTTTACAGGGAGATTGGTATTATGAAGTAGTAGATCAAGGATATAAATACAATATGACAGATATTCAAGCAGCTTTGGGACTTGCTCAGTTAAAAAAACTTGAATGGATGTGGAAAAAAAGAAAAGAAATTGCTCAAAGATATAACCAAGCTTTCAAAAATACTCAAATCGAAACTTTAAAAATAAAAACTGACAGAGAAACAAGCTGGCATCTTTATGTTATTAAAATTAATAATCGAGATGAACTTTATCGTAAACTTAAAGAAAAGGGAATAGGAACTTCAGTTCATTTTATTCCGGTTCACAGACACCCTTATTATAAAAATACTTTTGGATATAAAGAAAAAGATTATCCAGTAGCAGAAGAAGTATTCAAAAAATCTCTTTCTCTTCCTATTTATCCAGGACTTTCTAAAGAAGAACAAGAGTATATAATTGAAAATGTCTTAAAATATGCGAGATAATTTTTATACAAAACATGGAAAAAGAGCATTTGATTTTTTAGTAAGTTTAATAGGTTTGATAATTTTAAGTCCATTATTTGGAATTATCTCAATTTTGATAAAGATCCACGATAAAGGTCCAATTTTTTTTAAACAAAAAAGAATTGGACAAAATTTTAAACCTTTTTATATTTATAAATTTAGAACCATGATTATAAATGCAGAAAATAAGGGTCCTTTGATAACTAAAGAAGATGATCCCAGAATCACAGCATTAGGAAAATTTTTAAGAAAATTCAAAATAGATGAATTGCCTCAGCTAATAAATGTATTAAAAGGAGATATGAGTTTAGTTGGTCCAAGGCCTGAGGTAGAAAAATATGTAAATTTTTTTAAAAAAGATTATAAAGAAATTTTAAAAATTAAACCCGGGATTACAGATTATGCAACTATTTATTTTAAAGATGAAGAATTAATATTAAAAAATTTTGCAAAAAATAATGACAATATAGAAGAAGTTTATTTAAAACAAATTTTACCTCAAAAAATAAAATTTTATAAAAAATATTTACAAGAGATAAGTTTCTTTACAGATCTAAAACTTATTTTTCTAACAATATGGAAAATATTAGTTACATAATTTTATAATAATGGAAACTAAAATATTAAAACAACTTAAAAATAGAAATTTTTATTTTATGGTAATAGCGGATATGGTTCTTTTTAGCATTTCTTTAGCAGGAGCTTATTTTATTCGATTTGATTTTATCCTTCCTAAAAAAATTTTTAATCAAATGTTAGGTCTTTTGATTTTTATTGTTCCTTTTAAATCTTTAGTATTTTTTTGGTTTGATCTTTATCGTGGAATGTGGCGTTATAGCAGTATATCTGATATGTATCAACTTTTTAAAGCTACTCTTTTTTCAAGTATGGCTATTATGACAGCTATACTTTTCCTTTTCAGATTTCAAGGATTTTCAAGAGGTGTTTTTCTTATAGATGCTCAAATGACTTTTATTTTAACAGGTGGTCTGAGGATCCTTATACGTCTTCTTTATGGTAAAGGATATTTAGGTAGTAAAAACAAAGAAAAAAGTTTTAAAAAATTATCTTCCTTACCTCTTAAGAATGTAATTCTTGTAGGAGCTGGTGATGCAGGAGAAAAAACATTACGAGAAATCAAGGATAATCCTTTTTTATCTTATAAAGTGATTGGTTTTGTAGATGATGATAAAACAAAACATGGACGAACCATTCATGGAGTTCGTGTACTTGGTAGTATTGATCAGCTTCCTGAGATAGTTTCACGTTATAATGTTGAAGAAATATTGATTACTATGCCAAGTGCTACTGGAGTCCAGATGCGTCGAGTAGTTAATATATGTGAAAATTGTAAAGTGCCTTATAGAACTCTGCCAAGTTTAGGAGAGCTGATAGATGGACGAGTAAGTGTTAAAGCTTTTCGTGATGTTAATTATAGTGATCTTTTAAGAAGAGAACCTGTAGAAATAGAAATAGAATCTATTAAAGGATATTTAAAAGGAAAAACTATTCTTGTCACTGGAGCAGGAGGGTCTATTGGCTCTGAGCTTTGTCGACAGATTATTAGATTTAATCCTGCATTAATAGTCCTTTTAGATGCTTCGGAATATAACCTTTATAGTATCCAGATGGAGTTTGAGTATCGTTTAGAATTTAAGCATTATGAAATAATTTTAGCAAATATTCGGGATAAATGGCATATAGAAAAAGTTATAAGAAAATATAAACCTGAAGTTATAATACATGCAGCTGCATATAAACATGTTCCGATATTAGAATTACATCCTTGGATGGCTGTTTTTAATAATATTCTGGGAACAAAAAATTTGTTAGAATTAGCAGTAGAAAACAGAGTTGAAAGAGTTATTATGATTTCAACTGATAAAGCTGTTAATCCTGCTAATGTAATGGGAGCCAGTAAAAGAGTTTGTGAATTATTAGTGCAAGCTCTTGAAGGAGAAAATGGAACCCGGATGATATGTGTAAGATTTGGTAATGTTATTGGTTCATCAGGATCTGTAGTTCCTTTATTTAAAAAACAAATTGAGGAAGGTGGACCTGTAACAGTTACACATCCAGAAGTGAGACGATTTTTTATGACTATACCTGAAGCTTGTCAACTTATTCTTCAGGCAGGAGCTATGGGGAATGGAGGAGAAATTTTTATTCTTGATATGGGAGAACCAATCCGAATTTTAGATATAGCTAAGGATCTTATTCGTTTAGCTGGGAAAGAACCAGATAGAGATATTGAAATTAAATTTATAGGTTTGCGTCCAGGTGAAAAGTTATATGAAGAACTTATTACTCAAGGAGAAGGGATCGTGAGAACCGAACATAAGAAAATATGGGTTCTGAGACCAAATAATTGGTTTGGTCATAAAAACAAAGAAAGTTTTAAAAAATGGCTTTATTGTAAGATTGCAGAACTTGAAAAAGCAGCTTATAAATGTGATAATGAGACTATTAGGAAAATTTTAAAAGAAATAGTGCCAGAATATAATCCTATTAGAAATTCTAATTAAAATAACATCTACTAAAACTTTTTATTAGCTATTTAGTTTCTTCTTTGTGGGTTTTAAATAAAATTCTTTTTTATATTTTCATTACGATGTTTACAATTTATCAATTTATTTTTTTCTTTTTTATTAATCTTTATAACCAAAATTCCTGAAATGTTTAGATATTATAAAATTTCATTAAGTTAGAAGTTACTCATATAAAAAGTAAAACTTGAGAGATATACTAAATAATTATTTTTTTTAAAATTGAAATAGTTAGTTTTAGTCTGATTAAAGTGTTGCAAAAAATGAAAAACACTCATATTTGCAGATAAAAAGCATAAAATAGTAATAAAAATCCCTCTTTCAGCAAACGGTAAAAAAGGCTTTTAAAAAAATCTAATGTGTAATCAAGATGAAATTTTCTTTTTGCTGATCCTTAGAGATTACCTTTTAACAAAAATATTCTTAAACCTGCAAGCAGAAATACTGCTCATATGAGAGTCTTGGTATTAAGTAATTATATTGAAAAATTGTAATATAAACTTATTTTTAATTGTAAATTCAATTCTAAAATAGTTTGAAAAGTGAAAGAAAATTAGAGGTAGAAAATTTCCCTTTTTTATTTAGATATGATTAAGAATGTAATAGTTGAATATAAATATAAAAACAAAATCAATCATATTTGATAGGTGTGTAAAAATGATTAATTTATCGTTCTCGACTGTATAGCTGGCAGAAAGTAAAAATATCATGTTAATGTAGTTTCCAGTAGTGGGTAGCAATGGTAAGTTTGCAAATAAAGTTTGAAGGGTTGATTCTTGATGGTGGAGCATGTGTTATATTGTTTGAGAGATGTCAGAGAAGATGTTATACCATAGTCACAAAATAAAAGGATAAACATGAAAAAATACCAAGTTATTCAAAACCAGCAACGAAAACATAAAAACGGGCCCAAAGCGGGAATTATAATCCTTAACTATAATAACTGGCAAGACACGATTGAGTGTTTAGAAAGTGTGTTAAGAAATGATTATCCAAATTATCAGGTTATTGTTATAGATAATGGCTCTCCAAATAATTCTATGGAGTATATAAAGGCATGGGCAGAAGGAAGGCAGGAAGTTTTAACTCCAGAGCCAAGTCATCCTTTGTATCACCTCTCTCATCCCCCAGTTAAAAAGCCAATTCCCTATATTTATTATACCAGAGAAGAAGCAGAAAAAGGTGGTGATTTTGAATTAGAAGAAAAACTGACAAAAGAATGGCAAGAACAAAGAAAATCTAATAATAAAGAATTAATTCCCACCTCACCTTACCCTTTAATTTTCATCCAAACAGGCGAAAACCTCGGCTTTGCAGGAGGAAATAATGTAGGGATGAAATACACTTTAAAAAGAGATGATTTTAAATATGTATGGCTATTAAATAATGATACAGTGATTGACCAAAATACATTAACAGAAATGATAAAATTGGCAGAGAGCAATGAGAAAATTGGGATGGTGGGAGCAAAACTGCTTTTTTAGGAGAGCCCGAGAATTATACAATCTTTGGAAGTCAAAATAATAGTAGAGTTAAATCTAAAGGTACACATATTGCTATGTTTGAAATGGATAACCTTTCTTGGAATAAAAATATAGAAATAAATTATTTTATATTGGGCGCAAGTTTGTTAGTTAAAAACAACATACTTAAAAAGATAGGCTTACTCGATGAGAAGTATTTTATGATGGCTGAAGAAGAAGATTGGTGCATCAGGGCTCTTTTAGCTGGTTATAAATTATTTTCTTGCGGTAGAGGTAAAGTTTGGCACAAAGGTTTTACTGTAGCTTCTTCAAGAACTGTAGAAAAGAACTTTTTAGGCAAAAAAAGTATTCGCTGTTTATGGGAAAATTTTCTTATTTCTGGTTACTATTCAGTAAGAAACAAAATATATTTTACTAAAAAGAATTTTCCTGAATCTTTTTATAAATACTGTTTAATTCAACTTCCTTATATGATATCACGAATTATTTTAGGAATATTGATCCATGATGATCACAAGTTGGATCGGATAAAACTTATTTTAAAAACACCTTGGGATGGATTAAGAGGAAAAATGGGAAAAACAATAGATCCATTAGAATGGAGAAGAAGTTTAAACAAAAAATGAAAATATTATTAGTAAATAGTTTATACTATCCAAATTCAACGGGTGGAGCCGAGAAATCTACACAATTACTTGCCGAAGGGCTTGTTAATAGAGGATTTAAAGTTGTAGTTGTTTGTATCCATTCTCATAAAGATTCTATAAAATATCATAACGGTGTTAAAATTTACTATCTTTATCATAGAAATGTATATTTTAGATTTAAGAAAAAAAATTTTTTAGATAATATGTTAAAACCATTAAATCATTTGATTGATTTGTATAATCCTTGGATTGGGAAAGCTTTCAATAATATATTAAACATAGAAAAACCAAATATAGTTCATACAAATAACATTTATGGTTTATCACCAATAATTTGGAAAGAAACAAAAAAATTAAAAATTCCTTTAGTGCACACTCTACGTGATTATCAACTTATATGTGCTCGAGGAATTATGTTTAAAAAGCATAAGTTATGTAAAAATCAATGTTTAGAATGTAAAATGTTAACTTTAACTAAGAAGCGTCTTTCAAAGAGTATCAATGTTGTTGTAGGAATAAGTAATTATGTTTTAAAAAAACATTTAGAATATGGCTTATTTAAAAACACCAAAAAAATAGTGATTCCCAATCCATTGCTTTCTGAACCTCTTTCTTCACCCAAAATATACGTTAATAAGCCTTTAAGATTTCTCTATTTGGGTGGTATTTTTGAACATAAAGGTTTTTACCTTTTAATGAACATATTTTCAAAATTAGAAAAAGTAAGTAATAATTATGAATTATGGGTAGGGGGGAAAGGAAAGTATAAAGGAAACGTTAGTAAAAATGTAAAATTTTTGGGCTTTGTAAAATCAGAAAATATTTATCCAAAAGTAGATGTGGTTATTGTTCCCTCATTATGGAATGAACCATTTGGTAGAATTGTAATAGAGGCAAATTCTTATGGATTGCCAGTGATTGGTTCTAATCGTGGAGGAATACCTGAGATTATTAAACATGGAGAAACAGGATTTATTTTTAATGCTGATAAAGAAAATGAATTATTAAAATATATAAAAATGTTTATTAATAAACCTGAATTAGTTTTAAAATTGTCCCTTAATTGTTTAAAATATTCTGAAAATTTCAAGAAAGAAAAAATTTTAGATAGCTATACAAAACTTTATAAGACTTTAGTGATTAAAGATGCTTAAACTTATATATTTTTTATTGATAATTTACTTTTTTATGATTCCTTTAGATGGAATCATTGCCTTTTTGTCATTGAAAACTGGAATTAAAATAATATTGGGTTGGGAGATAATTCTCAGTGTTATATCGTTTTATCTTATAGTAATTCTATATTTAAAAAGGGATAAAATTATAAAAATTACTTTACTGGCTACAAAAGATATTTTAATTTTAATATATTATCTTTTATTTGTTTCTATTCCACTTGGTATTTTTAACCAGGGTTTTTGGCAAACATTATGGGGGATAAAACTTATAATGCCACCAATTACAATATTATACCTATCATTCTTGATCTCACCATCCTTATTTAAGGAGTTTGTGGAAAAGATTATGAAAATGTATCTTTTATTATTCATTCCCATTTTTGTGATTGCTATATTGGAAAACTTCTTAAGAGTTTCTTTTTTAACAAATGTGTTAGGTATTCCGTATGGGAAAAGTCTTTTAAAAATTTCTCATGTAGAGGGTATTTTTTAGGACAATAGCAATATTTCGCGAGCCGTATGATTTTGGTTTTTTCTTTTGTAATATCTGTGTTTGCCTTAAGTCGCCTTATAAAACTAAAAAGGAGTAAAATATGGAGTTGCATTTTTTGAGTATGGGAAGTGTTGCACTGTATTTATCCACTTCTAAGACAAACCATAGCATCTTTTGTCTATTCTATTATTATTTTTACTTCTATTTTTGGTATTATGAATTTTATCCGAAATAGTAAAATTAAAATGTTTTTATTTCTTTTGGTCTCTACAATTGTAGTTTTAGCAATTTTTTTCCTTTATGCTTATAATGTCTTTTCTCAAAGTGAAATTCCCCTTTTCTCAACTAAATCTTTAGCGGAAAGGTTTTATGTATGGTCAAATGCTTTGAGCAGCTTTCCAATAAATAATGCATCTCATTTCTTATTTGGTTACGGGATAGGTACTATAGGGGCTGCACAATTAAAAGTTAATCCTTATGCTTATAATCCTGTAGATAATATGTATATTTATAGTTTAATTAATTTTGGATTAGTGGGAACCATCCTATTAATAGGAATACCGCTTATTAGTGTTAAAAAATCGGTTTTAAAAATTAAAAAATTAGATTGGATACAGATGGGTTTTGTATTGCTGATCGCATCAATGATTTTTATTCAAGGTTTTTTTGTTTCTTATGCCGAAGGACTTCTTAATTGGGGCATATTTTGGGTAGGGATTATATATTTAAGGATTCCCCATACAATAGATTATAATGATGCTCATTTCAGACAAAATTAATTTTAAATTGAAGTGTTTGATGAGAAATAATGATTGTTCTATTTATATTGATGGGCTCTTTTATAAAGGTGCTGGGATAGGTAGGTATTATGAATCTTTAGCAAAGAAATTTATTTTATAAGAAGTTATTTAGTCTATTTTAGTTAGAATATAACAAATATTTTCTCTAATGTAAAATTTAAAATGAAAATTTTAATTAATGCTACAATGTTAGATAATAAGCCAACTGGAGTTGGTCAGTATATTTTAAATATTCTTAATCAATTTGATAAAATGGGAATTAAGTATTACCTATTTACTTCTATAGACATAAAAAAAAATAATGTAAAGTTAATCAAAACTACAAAATTTGTTCGTCCTTATCCATATAAAAAGTTAGCAGGTGTTATTAGGTTTGTAATAAATCAGACAATATTTCCATCTATTGCTAAAAACTATGATATAGTATATTTCCCTTCTACTCACGGAAGTTTTCTCTTAGAAAATCAGATTATTACAGTTCATGATTTAATTGGATTGTATTTTAAAAGTCAACACATACTTCAATATTTATATTTTAAGTATGCTTTAAAATTTATTCTTAAAAAAGCAAAAATTATTATTACAATCTCGAAGAATACTAAAAATGATGTTATTAAGTTTTTTAATATTAATCCTCAAAAAATTAAAGTGGTTTATAATGGTATAAACCATGAAGTATTTTATCCAAGAAAAAATTCAAAAACTTATGTTTTACATAGGTATAAAATTTCAGATTATATTTTGGCTGTTGGCTCATCTTATCCACACAAAAATATTCACAGATTAATTGAAGCTTTCAAAAAACTCCAAAAAATGTATCCTCATATAACTCTTGCCATAACCGGTTATCCTACACCATATCAGAGAAAATTAATAAAAAAATATAATTTAGAAAATGTAAAATTTTTAGGTTATATACCTTTAGAAGATATGCCTTATTTATATTCAGCAGCTAAATGTTTAGTTTATCCAAGTTTATATGAAGGCTTTGGATTACCTCCTTTGGAAGCTATGGCTTGTGGTTGCCCAGTGGCTGTGTCTAATTTATCATCATTACCAGAAATTTGTGGAAATGCTGCAATGTTTTTTGATCCTTATAGTGTAGAAGATATTAAAAATGCAATAGAGCAAATATTTATTAATAAAAATCTCAAACAAAATTTAATTAAAAAAGGTCTAATACAAGCGAGAAAGTATGACTGGGAAAAAACCGCTAAAAAAATTATAGAAATATTTAAGGAAACAATTTAAATGATAAATATTTCTATAGTTTTATATAAAAACAAATTACAACAATTAATAAACACTATACAGAATATTTTAAAATCAAATTTTATTAAAAAACTTTATCTAATAGATAACTCACCTACGGATGAACTTAGAGGGCTTCATCATTTAAGTAAGCAAATTGAGTATAAATTTAATAATACCAATCTTGGTTTTGGGAAGGCTCATAATATCGCTATAAAAAAATCTATAGATGAAAATATAAAATATCACCTTGTTCTTAATCCAGATATTTATTTTGAAGAAGGGGTATTAGAAGAATTATACGATTTTATGGAAAAAAATCCAGATGTGGGTTTAGTCATGCCAAAGGTTTTGTATCCAGATGGAAAGATACAATATTTATGCAAACTTCTTCCTACTCCATTTGATTTATTTGGAAGAAGATTTTTGAATAAAGGTCCACTTAAAAAATATATAGAAAAAAGAAATGAAATATATGAACTGAGATTTACCGGATATAATAAAATTATGGAGGTTCCATATCTATCTGGTTGTTTTATGTTTATTAGAACCGAAGTGTTAAAAAAAGTAGATTTATTTGATGAAAGATTTTTTATGTATCTTGAAGATACTGATCTTTCAAGAAGAATACATCGTGTAGCTAAAACTATTTACTATCCTTATGTACACATATATCACGAACATCAAAAAGGCTCTTATAAAAACTTAAAACTTTTAAAAATCCATATAGAATCAGCCATTAAATATTTTAACAAGTGGGGTTGGTTTAATGATCCAGAGCGAGACATAATTAATAGAAAAACTTTAGAAAAATTGAAATACAAGAGATAAAATTGGTAATAGTTGAAACTATAAGTTTTGGAAAACCAGTAGTTGCTACAAATATAAAAGGTTCAGGAGTTAGTTGGGTAAATCAAAATGGTGTTACAGGTTTAAATGTAGAACCTAAAAATCCTAAAGCTCTGGCAGATGCGATTAGATTTATTTGTGAAAATCCAGAAATTTATATTAAAATGTCTAAAAATGCTTTAAAAAGGTTTAAAGAAGAATTTACTATAGAAAAAGAAATTTTAAGGATTTTAGAAATTTATAACAAACTTTTGG
>Ga0190307_1000057_pt1 | contig 36317 bp, 38 predicted proteins | sample 48700745_MG_FD_161653 | JGI IMG/M metagenome (GOLD analysis project Ga0190307, IMG submission 161653) | Hydrothermal vent sediment bacterial communities from Southern Trench, Guaymas Basin, Mexico - 4870-07-4-5_MG | ecosystem: Environmental > Aquatic > Marine > Hydrothermal vents > Sediment ... | reverse complement strand
CATGGACATCGGAAGTTACAGTAACTAAACCATATAGTGAAGGTCACACAGCCTATTACATCTACTAAAGAATCGGGAATATAACCAGATATAATAGCGTACTTCATATCAACTCTCCTGCTCTTGTAGCACCTCTTCCTCCATAATGGATCCTTGTCCTAAACTCGGATCTTCTTCCTTCATGCCAATTCCTCAGAGGTCTATAATATCCTACTATTCTACTCCATATATCCATTTTTCCTCCGCACTTAGGACACTTATCCTGTATACCAACAATACTATATTTGCACTCTCTACATATACTTATAGCAGGAGTTATACTAAAGTAGGAAATATCTGTTAATGTGACTATTCTATAGATCAACTTCTTTAGTGCCTCTATTTCTGGTAGCTCGTAGAGGAATAGATGCATCATGACTCCTCCTGTAAACTCTTTTTGTACAGATCCCTCTAATTTAGCTCTAAGCATTATGGGTATATTTGTGTAGTAAGGTATGATGCTATTCGAGTAGAAGGGTTTACCCTCTTCAAATGGGATAAATACCTTTTTTTCTTTTACTAGATCTCTAAACCTATTGAAATCCTTCATAGCTAATCTATAGGCGGCGGATTCTGCAGGAGTCTCTTCGACATTATACATGTAACCATCTTCTTCTTCAAACTCCATAGTTCTAGCCGCTACATGGCTTACTATATTTTTAGATAGTTTTACTCCTTCCTCTATAACCTTCATATCCTCTCCATTCCACATATCTGTATCTCTGAGAAGATTAGCAACAGCTTCTGGAAGACCTACGAGCCCTATGGTGTTATAGTGATTTCTCAAGTGGCCTAGGTATACTTCTGTTATCGGCATTAATTCTAAATCTAGGCTTTTCTCGTATCTCTCCCTCATTTTGAGGAGTACCTTTCTAGCTATTTCAAGTCTTTCATCGAGTAGTTCTGTGAAAGTACTCCACTCGCCTTTACTCATAATAGCTATTCTGGGAAGATTTATCGTTACAACTCCTATACTACCTGTAGCATCAGGAAGAGCCCATACTCCCCTGCTACTTCTAATCTTTCTTAAGTGCTCCTCAAGTTCTCCCCTCATAGTCTTAATTTCGGCTCTAGTAATCTTACCTATGTCCACGGTAAGTCTACAACACATAGCATATAAGGAGTCTACATCGATGGTATAGCCATTCAGAATGTAGGGAGCTCCACGATTGGCTATACTCCTCATTATAATCTCTGTGAGATCACCCCATCTTCTTTCATTCCAGTCAAATTTTTCGGTTATAGTCATAGTGGTTATGGGAAATGTAAAGGGTTGACCTATAGCATCTCCTTCTAATAAAAGTTCGAAAAGACTCCTGGTGACGAGAAGTGCTTCATCTATAAAATCTCCTAGTAATCCTACGACTTTACCTCCTACGACTGCATCGCTTTCCAGATAGGTTTTTACAGTATCTAGAACTACTGTTACGTTAGTGAATACTGCTTGGTATCCCAATCTGCTCGGATAGTTAAGCTCAAAAAACATACCCTGAATGTATTGTTTTACAGTAGTATAATCCAGTTTATCGTATCTTACAAAGGGTGCCATGTGTAAATCTAGGGCTGAAGTTGCCTGAGCTCCTGTCCACTCTTGAGATGCCATATAGAAGAAGTTAATCAGATGGGAGACCGCTGTGCTGAGGTGTTTTGCTGGACTAGAGTATATAGTAGGTGTCTTCAATCCGAGCTTTAGTATCTTATTGTAATTCCATCCCACACAGTAGGGTATCCAAAGACTATGTGGTAGTTTATGAATATGGATATCTCCATTAAAGTGCATCTTCACGGCATCTATTGGAAAGTATTTAGAGAGTATTGAATAGTCGGATAGTAGGGTATTAAAGGTATATCCTATGAAGTCACTATAAGATCTAGTAGTGTTTGCATTTTCCCTAACATCCCATTCGGTCTCTCCTATATACCTGTTGATTACTTCATCTATCTTAGATACAAGGGATCCAGAACCTTCTTCTGGCATTATCTCTTCTTTAGATCTTTTCATGTTTTATCATTTTTTTCTAGCAATAGTTCTAAATAGGTCTTTTCCATTATAGAACCCTTCAGTTGGAGTAGTTTTGTAGTATTGAGTACAGTCTCTATAGGATTTTCAACACTACTCAATGCCTCAATTTCTACAAAGGATCCTAGATGCTCCACTCTATCCAGAGATACTATGCAGTCATTTAGAATGTATTTACGTCTAAGCTTAACTAGTTTAGCTATTGGCCTAAATCCCAATCTTTCGAGGATTTCCTGCATTTTTTCGATATTGTCAACTTTCACTGTAATTTCCTCTCTAGATTTAACTTCAGTATTAGATCTAGGACCCTTGTAGGTGAGTTCGTATTCCCCATCGACTATACGAAGTCGTAACGCTTCATCGGTTTTATGGAAGTCTCTAAGAGGATGTTGAAAGTACACGTCTACCTCTTTAAAGTCACCTAGGAATCTCGCTCCCAAAGTATTTAAACGGGCTTCTAATCTCTTTAGATCAGATTCTCTATACTTAACTTCTACTTCCATAGTAGGACCTCTTAACCATTAGATAAAATATTAAGATCATGGTTATTGTTATTAAAATCGATATTATAATTATTATCCAGGAATAAGGCCCCCATCCGAAGATCAGTGGTATGGGACCTATGAATATTACTATACCACCACTGGTCTTAATCTCGGCTATTGGTATTAGGGAGCCTACAGTTATCAGGATAAATCCTATTATTATGAGAGCGAATCCTGTTACGAGTAAATACTCAAACCTGCTGAGCTCAAGTATCATGACTTATCCCAATAAGTAGTCTCTGAGGGGATTAAAGTACTTAACTACAGGGTATATCAAAATCTAGATTCAGTTCTTTAATCTTCCTCTCGACTAAATTTCTAATGCCAAGTTCCTCTAATTTTTCTAATGTAGGTATTCCGTGTGTGTTCCACTTTCTGTATTCATAGTATTCCTTGAGCATTACATCTAATTCGACTATTTTACCTCTAGCACCTCCTTCTGCTAGAGGCTCTTTGAGAAATCTTTCTGGTAGTCTATCATACTCACCACCTCTACCACATATTATGTTAAACATTCTCTTTAGATTGTATATTCTCTCACCAGCTAGCTGTAGGTCTCTTACCCTTTTCAAGCGCCCGGTGGCTATAGAGTAAAAACCAGCTACATGACCAGGGTATATCTGCACAAACTTACATAGACCTAGTGCATCTAGGACTTCATGCCAGTCCTCTACTACAGCTACCATCCATCCCTTATCCTTAACCTCGAATCTATCTACCCTTTTGTAGATCTTCAGATCGGGTATTCTCTCTCCCTGCTCTACTCTAAGAAAGAATCCCTGCATATGGCATGCACCTCTATTTGATGTAGCATACTGTAATCCCATGCCTTTGAATGCTCTAGGATCGTGCATAGGTATTTCTGTCCCTCTTACATGCATAGCGAATCTAATACTATTCCTTCCTATAGTCTTAGCAGCTCTATAGCATCCCTCACCAAGTAGTCTGCCAAACCCCTCTCTGATACCTATCATTTTGACAAGTTTGATTATCAACTTATAATCTCCCCATTTGAGTTTCAATCCCTCGGTATCTTTCTCTGTTATAATGCCCTTTTCAAATGCCTCTAAAGCCCACGCTATGGTCACACCCGTTGATATAGTGTCTATACCTAGATCATTACAGAGCTTCTCTAAGTAGATTATGGATTCTGGGTTATCATTTAATAGGAGTGCTCCTAATGATGCCGCTGTTTCATACTCTGGTCCTCTGCCTTCAGTACCCTTAAACTCTCCTTCACTTATCTTGACATGTTTCCAGCACCCTATTGGACATGAAAAACAAGCCTTATGCCTCACTAAATACTTCTTAACAATGCTTTTCCCCTCTATTTTTACTATTCCACTCCACTCTCCCTTAGTAAAGTTCTTTATAGGCACGTCTCCATACTCATAAAACGATAACATTTCTCCATTAGTACCATAGGATGAGAGTATTTGAGTAGGAGGGTAGGACATTATTAAAGGATACAACCTAGCTATATTCCTCTTTAGTACTTCAGGATTTTTAACCCTTACCTCTTTAGACCCCCTTACGGCTATGGCCTTAAGTAGTTTAGAGCCCATAACAGCACCCATACCAGTCCTACCGGCCGCTCTTTCATCACTTATTATACAGGCAAATCTCACTAACCTCTCTCCAGCCGGACCTATACATGCTATCTTAAACCCCTCATCCTCTAACTCCTTTCTCAGATATTGTTCGGTATCGGATGTCGTAAGGCCCCAGAGCTTACTAGCATCCCTCAGCTCTATATTATCATTATAAACAAGTAGGTATACTGGTTCCTTTGATCTCCCTTTTATGACTATTCCATCGTAACCTGCTTTTTTAAGCTCAGGACCCCAAAATCCTCCAAAATGTGCCTCACCCCATCCCATAGTAAGAGGGGACCTAGCAACAACTACTGTTCTACATGCACCCGGAACTATAGTACCTGTCAGTGCTCCTGTCATAAATATTAGGATATTATCAGGGGCGAGAGGATCTATTTCAGGGTTCAAGTTCTCGAAGAGCTTCCTAGCAGCGATTCCCTGTCCTCCTAAGAAGTATTCTGCATCTTCCTCTTTTAATTCCTCTACTCTAATCTTCTCTCTAAAAAGATCTACCTCTATAATATTTCCTGCATAACCATACCACTCGGTACTCATGCCACTCCCAGGTCTATATTTTGTATAGTTGTGTGGCTAGTTCTCTATCCTTATATGGGATCAATCTTAGTTTCTTTTTCTCGCTAGTCAGTAGTGCCACGAATTGTGTAATCGCTACTTCTTCAAGGGTTTCCACTATAGTCTCCGCCTCTACTAAATTATACCCTACACCTATGACTCCATGGTTTTGAAGAATTAGAGCTCTAGCACCTTCTATATGCTTAGCTACTAGTTCTGCTAGTTCGTCTGTTCCCGGATAAGCATACGGAACTATTGGTACTTTTCTAAGGGTAATTACAGATTCCACTGTTATGGGTTTAAGTTCGATACCTGCTATAGCTAGACCTGTGGTAAAGGGATTATGAGCATGTACTATGGCATTGACATCTGGTCTCTTTTTATATATGGCTACGTGGAGTGGCCACTCGATAGAGGGTCTCATGAATCCTTCTATTACATTCCCATCTAGATCTATCTTGACTAGATCTTCATCATGTAGATCTCCTTTAAATATTCCACTAGGTGTTATCCATATCTCTTTGGAATTAGGTAATCTAGCACTTACATTACCACCTAGTGCGGATATCAACCCCCTCGTATACAATACTTTCATAACTCTGATAATCTCTCTTTTGATCTCTTCCTCGCTAAACATATAGCTAGTTCACCTGAATTAGACTCTAGAATATAATAGATAAATTTATGCCTAAAATTTAATATTAAAAAATGGAAATTAGCTTGTCTCCCTTACTAGTTCCTCGAGGCGTGGTCCAGGTACCCACTCTCCTTCTTTGTACATCTCGTAGGGTAGTGGGAATGTCTTTTCATACTCTGCATCCTGTATTAGATACTCAAAGCTCTCTAGGCTACCTTCATTTACTAAATTACAGCATATCTTAACTATTCCATAGAGCTCTCTGCAGGGTGCCTGTACTCTCACTAGTGCCACATCTCCCATACCTGAGATTATGGCCTCCTTGACGAATAACACTTCTCTTAACGTACTCACGAGCGGGTTTATGTACTCTGGCTTAGTGAAGTTGCATAGTATTAACCATACTGGTTCTTCAGCTAAGAAGGGTGGTGTTGCATCAAAGTAGAAGTCTTCTATTAATTCTCTATCTAGTACATGTCTCTTATAGTGGTAATATACTAGCTCCTTGGTCATACTAGTCTTACTGGCAACACTCTTTAGGGTTACTAGTGAGTCCTTTTCCAGCTCTGCCATTATGACTAGGTCCTTATCATCAAAGGCTATAATACCAGGAGCGTAGAATGGTCTGTATTCTCTTCTAGCTCCTTCTTCTATCTTCTTCATTATTTCGTTCCAGTCGATCTTCACCTCTGTGAGTATTGGTCTTGGATTTGAGGGCCCCATTCTTATACAGGCCAGTTCTATATACTTGATCACTCTCTCCTTCATAGTCCGCTTAATATAGTCTCTAAATACGTGAATTAGGTTCCTTGGGATTAGGAATTCAAGAAGAGTCAAGTATCCTTTTGAAGTAAAGTATCTGGTTACTGAACGAGTGTATCCTACTCTTAGGAGATCCTCTACTCTCACATCATAACCCGATACTAATACTACTACGGGTTGTAATCCAAGCTTAAAGTAGCTCGGTAGTGCACCTATTCTTATGAACTTTCTCAAATCCTTAATTCTTCTCCAAGCTGTAGCATATGAGAAACCTGCCTGAGCGGCGGCAATCCTCAAGTTTAGTGGATTCTTTTTAAGCTCCATCAAAAGTCGTACTTCTCTTTCACCTATCTTATACCTCATTCTCACTCACCCACTATACTCTAGAATTATCTCCTTAATAATCTTTTCCTTATGACTAACATATATGTAATATGGATTAGAAGATATACCTCATAGACTTTTTTACATAATTATAGGAGTATAAATGATAAGAAGTTAATGAGTTAAAAAGCAAATTGTTCCTTTCATCTCTTCTTTCGAATTTGAGTTAACTAAACAACAATTACCCTAGTATCTATTTCTCATAAAATTTTCATATAAAACTTGATGTTAGTAATTATTTAAGGTATAATACGTATAGCGCAGGTATTCCAGTAGTAGTCCCTCAATTATGTTGAGTAATTTAGTCGATTTTATAATCCCATGTAGAACTGCTGTAGATATTAAAATAGCTAGTAGTGGTACTATAAAGAGGATGAATGAGATACCAGTAAGCATCATCCTTCTCCCTCTTTTTAACTGTAACTCTTAAACTACTTTCAGGATTAGTAAAGAGTTCAGCTAATCTGATATCAAATGATTTATTGACAATTACTCCCCTCCTGGTATTTCTCAATACTAACACTCCTTCCTTAGGAAGATGTTCAAGTATATTCCTACACTCTTCTTCACTTCTATAGTTTAATAGAATAATTCTTAATCTACTGTTTACGAATATTCCCGTTACGAGAGAAGAATCATGAGAAAGATTTAGGGATAGTAACTTCTGTATCGAGTAAAGAGCGTACACAAGTTCCCTTCTCCTAGTGAGATTTGTGGTTGAGCTATCATAAAATATAACTTTTCAGTACCTACTATGTTTACAAATGCCTTATACATCTTATCGCAATTAAACTAAGGTGTTAAAGGTTAAAAGTACACAATCATTACAATATTTGGTGATCGATTTATGACTAAAGAGATAGGTATAGGCATGTTGGGATATGCCTTCATGGGAAGAGCGCATAGCCACGCTTGGACTGATCTTCCAATATTCTTCTGGCCACTTCCAGCAATTCCTAGACTGATAGTAGTATATGGTAGGCATGAAGATAGAGTAAAGGATGCTATGGTTAGATACGGATTTAAAAAGTACACTACAGATTGGAGAGAGGTAATTAAGGATCCAGAAGTAGAAATATTAGATAATTGTCTTCCTAACTACATGCATAAAGATCCTTGTATTGAAGCTATAGAAGCTGGTAAGCATGTAGTGTGTGAAAAGCCCCTAGCTAGAAATTCCATAGAAGCGAGAGAAATGAGAGATGCTGCTAAAAGGGCTAAGATAAAGACTATGTGTGCCTTTAACTATCGATTTGTTCCTGCTGTGAGATTAGCTAAAAAGATACTGGAAGAGGGAATTCTGGGCAGGGTCTTCCACTTTAGAGCTATGTATCTACAGGATTGGATAGTGAGTCCAGAGTTCCCACTGGTATGGAGGCTTAGAAAAGAATATGCAGGTAGTGGACCTCTAGGAGATCTAGGAAGTCACATAATAGATCTAGCAAGATTCCTAATAGGTGAGATTACAGCAGTTACAGGAGTTATGAGGACCTTCATAGAGGAGAGACCTCTACCAGAGGATCCTACCAAGAAGGGTAAGGTAACTGTAGAAGACGCATTCTCAGCCACTGTAGAATTCGAAAACGGTGCTATCGGAACCCTCGAAGCATCCCGCTTTGCCACAGGAAGAAAGAATTATAATAACTTTGAGATCAACTGCGAGAAGGGATCTATAGAGTTTAACTTAGAGAGATTAAATGAACTAAGAGTCTATGTTGTAGAACCCGATGAGAGAAAGTACCTAGAGGGATGGCATGAGATAATAGTAACAGATCCAGCGCATCCCTTCATTGAGTACTACTGGCCCCCTGGTCATATTCTAGGATGGGAACATACTTTCGTAAACGAATTACATCACTTCCTCGACTGTGTTGTAAATGATAAGGATGTAGGACCTTATGGAGCTACCTTTGAGGATGGATATAGATGTGCTGTAATATGTGATGCTATACTGAAGGCAGCTGAAGAGGGCAGGAGAGTAACTGTAAAGTACTAGTATTTTTTACTTGTTATTCTTAACTAGAATAGTCATTCCGCATAAGTAGACACTACTAGGTAATGCTTAAATAAATACGAGGGAATTATAGCCTTTCAAGGCATACTCTCATCCCAGCTTACAGCTCACTCAGTCGTAGATATCATCACTCTTGCCCTCACTACCCTCTAGGAGATCTCTTGTAATTTCTGGTTCTTTAAACTCCTCTTTAATGAGCTCTCTAACTCTCTCTACAGCCTTTACTCCTCATCTTTTCTCTCTCTTCTAACTTTCATTCCTCCTCATAGATCTATACAACCCTAAGCTTAACACTCTCTCTTAGTTACCGAAAAATTAGTACCTTCATACATAGGAATTTTGTGAAGGGGGATCTTTCTCTCCTTAGTATAGGGCTATCTTAATACTTAATAATTAACAGTAGTTAGCAGATAATGGCGAAGTGTATGGGAAATCTAGACTACCAGAGAATAATCGAATGTGGATTAAGATTACTAGAATCCCTAGATGAGCTCGACAAGGCCAGAAAAGAGATCGAGAATCAGCTTAAACTCAAAAGTGATCTAAAAGCAGCACAGAGGATAACATGGATTTTAAGAATGTATGTTAGAAAAGTAGGAGAGATAGAAATTATAAAAATGTTCGGGGAGTTTAAATGAATATCCTAGGACATCTTCTCAAAAGTGCAATGGCACTGAACAGAACAGGGCTGAACTACGCACTTATAGGAGGTATATCATGTATACTTATGGGTGTTAGAAGGGCTACTGAAGATATAGATTATGTAGTCGAGATCGATAATGTACCTGACATGGAGAAGTTACTAAGGGAGTTAGAGAGAGAAGGATATGAAGTTTGGGCAATAGATCCTGAGGAAGTATTGAAGGGATTAGGAAGGTTTAGTATAGAGCTTGAAGATGGTTACAGGTTGGATTTCAAAATAGCTAAAGAGAAAATACACTTCGAGACCTTGAAGACTGCTATAACAGTGAAGATAAGGGGAGTAGATGTTAAGCTTACCAGGATAGAGGAGAACATAGCAGCTAAATTGCTAATGCCAAACTCGCTTAAGGATATAGAGGATGCACTATGGCTCATGTACCAGTATCATGAAGAACTCGACTGGAATAGAATAGACGAACTCGTAGGAGCAAAGAGCATAGATATAGTGATGAAACTTCTTGACAGAATAGCTAGTGAACTTTCCGAAGATAGAATAGTACTTGAGAGGATAGAGTACCTAAGGAAAATCCTTCTTAATGTCAAAAGGAAATCATATCACTAGATAGTGATTCCATTTCCCTGAATAGCATTCTCGAGGATTTCAATAGGCATTCTCTCATACCATCTTAAAGCATTCCTAAGAGGATTAGGATAGACTTGAATATTCATATTCGATATATACTGAGTACTAGTTAGAGTGGACTCTTCTCTTAGATCCTCCCCAGCGTAATTCGCTTAGTATAATTCCCTAGTTAGTTAAGAGACTCTTAACTAACTCATTAAGTCTTGACTTATTAGAGCAGTATATAGTAATAAATATAGGCTCTATACTAACCTTTAAAGAAGGTAGTCTGTAGATGGAAGAAAATCCATACATTAAAAGAGAACTTGTACGAAAGGTAGCCGAGCATATTGTAGGTAGGAGAAGAGAAATCCTAGCTATAATAGCGGCACTGGCGGCTGGTAAAAATGTACTACTTGAAGGACCCCCAGGTACAACAAAATCGACCATACTGAGGACTATAGCAAGAGAGAGTGAAGTCCCCTTCTATATGATCGAGGGATCAGCAGATCTCACTCCTCAAAAGCTTATAGGAATATTCAACCCTGTACATGTTCTGAAGAAGGGATATAAAGCAGAATACTTTGAACCCGGTCCCTTACTCAAGGCTATGAAGGAAGGAGGAATACTTTACATTGAGGAATTTAATAGAATGCCTGAAGATGCAGCTAATGTACTTATTAGGGCCATGGAGGAGCGAGAGATAGTAGTACCTAGACTAGGAATCATAAAGGCTAAGCCAAGTTTTAGGGTTATAGCGGGAATGAATCCTTATGATGATATAGGAACTAGCAGAGTGAGTAGGGCGATTATGGATAGGTTCTGTAAACTTAGGCTTGATTATCAGAGCAGAGAAGAGGAGATAGAGATAGTTAAAATGAAGACTAAATGTGAAAAGAAATGGTTAATAGAACTTGCTGTAGACCTCACTAGGGCTACTAGAACACATCCTGCAGTGAAAATGGGGGCCTCAGTAAGAGGAGCCATAGACATGGTACTCATTGTAGAGCAACTACAGAAGCTTAAGGAAGATGGGCTAAAATTTGAGGATATATACGATGCAGCAGTATTAGCCCTATCTAGTAAGATATGGATGAGGGATCCAAATATGACGCCAGAAGATGTCATAAAGGAACTCCTAGAAAGTATTTTAGGAGGAAGGAAATTACATGATCCACCTAAGAGGAGTGAGAAAATTCCTCAGAAGGGATGTAAAGAGGAAGAGTCGAAAGATGAAGTAGAATATCTACTATTCCTCTCGAAGGTATCTCCATTAAGGGCATCACTACTATTGGAGAATAGTCTACTCGATCTATTAGAACAGGCTATAAGTACAGGTTTTAATGAAATCAAGGTTCTAGAGTTATATTCAAGAATACACCCTTATATAAAGAAAGATCAGAAATACCTAGCTAAAAAGTACGCTAGAGAGTTAATATTTAAAATAACTTCTAAAAGTATTCACAAATATATGAGTGATAGAATTATTATAGATGACTTTAACTGGGATTCCGATGATATAGAGTTAGATAGGACTATAGAAGAGATTGTATATAGAGGAACTATAGATGTACAATCCCTTAAAGTGTACAAGAGGGATGTAAGAGATAGACTCTATGCATTAATAATAGATAGAAGCTCCTCCATGACTGGATTCAAGATAGCAATAGCCGCCATAGTGGCAACGACGCTAATATACGCAACTCCATGGAGTAAGTACTCAGTAGCAGCTTTTAACACTGAAGTGGAGTTTATTAAACGAGCTTTAGAATACGTTCCTAAAGAGATTGTTATTGATAGGATATTAAGCCTAGTTCCCGAAGGGTATACGGATATTGCTAGAGCAATAAGCAAAGTTCACAAACACTTAGTGGAGAGTGGAGCATTTGAGACTATAGGTATTCTTATAACAGATGGCCAATGGACCTGGGGCGAATCCCCATTAAAGTATGCACCTATGTTCACTAAATTGCATGTGATAGGCGTTCCTAGTAAGTGGAGGGGGTTTGCAGAGACTATAGCTACTTATGGGCATGGAAAGTTTATCCTAGTCAGAGATACGGAAGCTATACTCAGTAAATTACCACTACTTCTGGAGTAAGGTAAGAGTAGTGAGTTGGAAGTATAAGTACATAGGTATATACCCACAGGCTATCTAAATACTCAAATATTAAGGATATCAAGTTTTATCTCTCCAAAATATGGTGTCCATATGGGAGCTACAAGTAATCGTAAGAAGAGCTCAATGAAGCTCGTGACAGTACACCTACCAGAACCTTACATAGAGGGGCTTAAGAGACTAGTTGATATGGGAAGATACCCTAACAAGAGTGAGGCTATAAGAGTAGCTGTTAGAGACCTACTAGCGAATGAACTCTGGAGGAGTGGAGTCAATAGGATCTATTTCATGAATGCTTAATCTGCTACACTTTTGTAGAACTTTAATATAATACTCATCTTTAAATATGGGAATTAGCATAGACTAATGGATGGTACTCCCTAGGAAGGAGAAGAGTGTAGATACTATAATCAATGAGTGCATACTTTCGCTTAGAACATGTTATACACTACTAATAGCTAGTAGAAGAGCATTGAGAAAGGATATTAGAAACATGATGATACTCGTTAGACTACCACCGACAGCACTATCCAATATACACTTCAACTCCGCAATCTCAAGGCTTATGGGTGTGAGAAAGAAACTAGTTAAGTTATACAATAGCAGGAGAGTTCCTCAGTATCTAGTAAAGACGCTAGGTGATGTGATAATGACTATACCCAGTTCTAAATCAGAGTTAAGAGACATGAGTGTAGATGAATTCTGCAAGTTAGTCGAGAGCTGTATACAGAAGTTATCATATATTCAAACTGAACTAAAACTCTACAATGTATAACCTTAAACATGTAAGTGACATAGATATTAAGTTTGTACTCAATTAATATAAGAGTAGAATTCCTACAATCGTACTCTCGTTCAGAATATATGAAAGTACGTCTACATAATACTCATATATATGATTAATATAATTATACTTGTGGAAGATGAGTTCAAGAGATACTGGAAGCTATCCTCTCCAATAGTAGCTGAGGAGATGGAAGAAGTCGAGAAGACCTATAGACCATACAATCACTATAGATCATTGTCAGTATATAGAAGGACTTTGCTAAAGAATACTAGAATAAGAACATCAAGAACTAGAACTATCACAAATCGCTTCAAAGGAACGAAGTACTATGAAGAATCTAGATTAAAGGAGCTATTAAAGTGGATTCTCATAGCTGTGGGATTAATGTTAGCAGGTCCATTAATAATAGTATCAGTCACATTTACAATACTATTACTACCACTCATACTCACTATATTATTACCATGTATCCTTGTATATCTTCTCCTCAGGATACTCAGTAAGAATGTCTAATCATAGGATGTAGCTCTGAGTTAAATATCGTGAAGTATTTATTTTCGACAACCATTTATAGAACATGAAAAGAGCTAGAGTACTAGCACCACATAAAGTCGTTATCGAAGAAGTGCCCAAACCTAAACCAGCTCCTAATGAAGTACTCATTAGAGTAGAGTACTGTGGAATCTGCGGAAGTGATATCCATGCCTTCTTGGGTAAACATCCCTTTATAAGCCCACCAATAACACCAGGACATGAATTCTCAGGTACTGTAGAGGATGTAGGATCTAATGTAGAAGAGTTTGAACCAGGAGATAAAGTTACTGTGATCCCTCAACTGATCTGTGGGAGATGCTACAACTGTAGGATAGGTAGGTACAATATCTGTAGGAACTTAAAGGTTATAGGCTGTCAAGTAGACGGTGCTATGGCAGAATACTTTACTGTAGATAAAGATCTAGTATTCAAGGTTCCGAAAGAGATGTCCCTAAAGGATGCAGCTCTAGTAGAACCAGCTGCAGTAGCAGTGCATGCGGTTAGGATAAGTGGAATAAGGTTAGGAGATAATGTTATAGTACTGGGTGCTGGGACTATAGGATTACTAACACTCCAGTGTTCCAAACTAGCTGGAGCTAGAAGTAGTATAATAACAGATATAATAGAATATAGATTAGAATTAGCAAAAAGACTAGGCGCTGATCATCCTGTCAATGTATCTCAAGTGAATTTAAAGGAGTTCATTGAGGAGAAGTGGGGAATAGATTCTGTAGACCTAGTCTTCGAGTGTGTAGGAGCAGAAGCTACGATAAATCAAGCAATAGATATCATAAGAAGAGGATGTAGAGTAGTCGTGGTAGGAGTGTTTCCAGGTAAGACACCTGTAAAGATACACCTAGTACAGGATGGTGAAATAGAGCTCAAGGGTAGCCTTATGTACCTAAGGGAAGACTTCCAGAAGGCTATAGACCTCATAGCTTCAGGGAAGCTTAAGGTAGCCCCACTAGTCACACATATAATACCGCTTAGCGAGGTTGAAAAAGCCTATAAAACAGCTGTAGAGCGAAAAGAAGAAAGTATTAAGGTGCTCGTTAAATGCTCTTAATAGTCCTAACTCTCCTCTCTAGAGGTTAGGCTATTTACCGCTAATATTTATAAGAGTACTATGCAAGTAATTTTAGTATGAAGGATGTACTAGTATCTATATTAGATGAATGCTCTCATAAGTACTCCCCGCAGTTCGCGGATATAAGAGTGTTTAAGAGAATAGGATCCTCAATAGTCATAGAAAATGGAAGAGCCTTTAGAATGTATGAGTATAGGCTTCACGGTGGGTGTGTAAGAGTATTAATAAACGGTGCATGGGGCTTCTCTGCAGTAAACGATACTTCAAAGGAAGAACTTAGAAGAGCTATGAAAACAGCTGCAAAAATGGCCATAGCGACATCCAAAAGGGTCTCGGAAAAGAGAGGTGTAGCCGAGATTAAGGGTGTGGAGGATAGTGTAGTATTTCCGGTTAAGATTAAACCAGAAGATATACCCATAGATCAGAAAGTTAAAGAGTTACTAGAAGTGGAGAAGGTTGCTAGAAAGTACCATCCCAGCGTAGTAAATACCGTACTATCGTACGGAGATAGACATGAAATTGAAATAGTGGCTAATACCTTAGGTACCTATATTGAACAGGATATACCTAGAACAGGTATTAGCCTATTCGTTGCTACAAGAGAGGCTGGTGTAGTTCAGAGAAGTTATGAAAATACAAGTGGAATTAAGGGGTACGAAGTCCTTAAGGAATTTCTTGATGAAGAAAAGCATGTAAGGGCTGCTACTACAGCTGTGGACCTACTCAAGGCTAGTCCTCCTCCAGCCGGAAAGTTCAAGGCTATTTTAAGTCCAGAGATTACGGGTCTGATAGTTCATGAGGCCTTTGGCCACAATAGTGAGGCAGACGCAGTAATAGCAGGGGAGAGTATTCTTGAAGGTAAAATAGGAGAAAAAGTGGCAAGTGAACTAGTAACCATAGTAGACGATTCCACAATACCAGGCGCATACGGATCCTTTAAGTACGATTCTGAGGGAACACCCGGAAGGAGGAGGATAATCGTAGAGAAGGGAATTCTGAGGGGGTTCTTACATTCTCTAGAGACTGCTAAGAAGCTAGGAGCAAGTCCTACTGGAAGTGCGAGAGCTGATACTCACCATAATATACCCATAGTAAGAATGAGCAATACTTATATCGATGCAGGAGACTGGACTTTTGAGGAGATGCTAGAGGATATAGATCACGGAATATACTTCAAGAAATCTCAATGGGGCTACGTGTTCCCAGAGAAAGGACAGTTCACTTGTAATGTAATCGTCAGCTATATGATAAGAAAAGGAGAAGTAGCAGAGATATTGAGAGATGTAAGCTTTGGAGGTCTAACTCTAGAGACTCTGAAAACGGTAGATGCTATTGGTAGGGATCTTGTAATACCGATGGCTGGAATGTGCGGAAAAGATGGACAAGGAGCTCCAGTATGCTGTGGAGGTCCACACATAAGAGTAAAAGAGGTGGTAGTGGGTGGAAGAGCATAGTATAGATCTAATAGCCGTAGCTAAGAAGGCTATTGAAGCCGCACTAAGAGCAGGAGCTGAACAAGCTGAGGCGTATGCTAGTAGAGGAATGGGCACATCTATTTCGATAGAGCGGGGCGATTTCAAAACCTGTAAATCTCTATACGACTATGGGCTATGTGTAAGATCCTACGTAAAGGGTGGAATGGGCTTCTCCTATACTCAGAGGATCACAGAGAAGGATGCAGTAGAGATAGGAAAAGCTTCTGCTAAATTGGCACGTCAAGCACAACCAGATCCCGATTTTATAAGCCTACCGGAGCCGAAGAAGGTACCCGAAGTTCCTGGACTTTATGATAAGGAACTAGCCGAATTAGATGTAGAGGAGTTTTCAGAACTAATGAGTAGAATAGTGGATGCAGCTCGAATCTCTCCGGAGGTGATAGTAAACTGTAGTGGAAGCTATGGCTACGGCGAATACGCACTGGTGAACTCGCTAGGAGTGGAGATTGAAGGGAGAAGAACCGGAATAGGATTCTCGGCTTTTTGTATCGTTAAGAGAGGAGATGATATAGGGTCGTTCTACGAGTGGGATTCAGGGAGGAGCCTAAGAGATGTAGATCCGGAGAAGGTAGGAAAAGTTGCTGGAGAGGGTGCTATTAGATTCCTTGGTGCCAAGAAGGTTAAGACCGCAACACTTCCAGTAGTATTTAAATTCCTCCCTGCGGCTGGATTAATAAGCTCACTCATAGGAGCTGCGAATGCCGAAAGCATTCATAGAAAGAGATCGTACCTTGTGGATATGCTGGGAAAGAGAATAGCATCAGATATACTTACAGTCTATGATGATGGAACAGTGGAAAGGGGAATAGCCAGTTCTACCTATGATGCGGAGGGCGTTCCCAAGAGGAGGTTTGTAGTTATTGAAAAGGGTATACTAAAGACTTATCTACATAACTCCTATACTGCTAACAAGATGAAAGCTGAAAACAATGCATGTGCTTCGAGAGCAGGATACAGTAGTCCTCCCGGAATAGGTTCATCAAATATTCAGATAGTGCCAGGAGATATTTCCCTTAATGAGATGATAGCTGAGATGAGAGAGGGTATAGTGGTAGAGACAGGGTTCATATGGGCTGATCCTATAACTGGTACCATATCACAGACTATAGACTTCGGATTTAAGATAGAGAACGGTGAGTATGCATATCCATTAAAAGGAACATTGATAGGCTCTAGAATCTTAGACCTCATGAGAAACATAGACGCTATATCGAAGGAGTATAGAGAGGAGCCGGGCTTCATATGGCCTGCAATAAGAGTCAAAGACGTTAGGATAGCTGGAGGAGCTTAGTACTAGGAGTGCAAGTAACCTAAGGCTTTAAAAGCATATACTATTATTCTATACGTATGGGAGAAGTTAAAAGAATCTATAGATCGAGAAAAAATAGAATTATAGCAGGGGTATGTGGGGGTATTGCTGAGTACTTGAACATAGATCCCACAATAATAAGGTTACTATGGGTTCTATTCTCCCTCCTTCATGGGGTAGGTATAATATTGTACATAGTAGCAGCTATCATAATTCCCGAAGAGCCGAGAGAAGGAGAGGAGAGCGGATTAAGCCCAGGTCAGGATATTACAAACCCCCTTTTGTTCCTCCTTGGAGTAGGACTACTCTGTATAGGCGTAATAGGGTTTATGATAACGATCACACCTTGGTTACTTCAAATAATATTCCCATTTGCACTTGGTTTATGGTTAAAGTATGTCGTGTTTTTAAAGTATATCGTGTTTTTAATTCTAATCATAATAGGAATAATTCTTATTTTAAAATCATATAGCCTTGAGAAAAGGAAAATAGTAGAAGGTGCCTTCTAACCCCTCTACAAGTTCTCAGTCCAGCTAAAGTATTTTCAACTGTCTTCCTACTCTTCTCAATACCATAACAGCAGCTATATGAGTGCATATTTTCATTCTCCTCACATGACCATAGGTATGCATATGACAATCACATATGTACTTACCACTTTTAATGAATATAACATTATAATATGGATATTGATCACCTAATTCTTTAAATCCCTTCACAATCCAATGGTTCTTAGATACTTTCTTAATACCGCTAAAGAGTCTTAGGACAGCTCTTGTATACCAGGAAGAGCTTTTTTCAGGAAAACTTTCTCTTAAATCCTCTAGAGCTTCTATAAGTAGCGAAACACTCATGGGTTCAAGTCCAAATTCCTCAGCTATACTTTTAATTAATTCCTCTCTCTCTAAAGGACTATAGACAGCATTTGCTATCCTCCTAGAGACTCTGCTCAGTAACCTAAAGTCAATCTCTCTCATCTATCCATCCTCCGAATTACTGGTGGCCTTTGATGAGAATGGTAGAGCATATCTATGCTTTCCATCTCAGTAGTAAGATCATTAGGAGCATTAACTCTATCGTTTAAGAGAGGGGCAAATGCTAATTGAAAACTGAAGAATATGTCAGAAAATATGCTAGTGTGTTCTTATTAATAGGATTTTGGATATCTCACTGTAAAGTCTACTATCTTCTTTCGTATGCTCCTCTATATCCTTAATGGCTACTCTATAAACCCAGTATATACTAAAGGGTCCAAGTGTTAACAAGTACAGAATAATATAGAGTACAGTATTTCTTCTAGAAGTAGTGAACTTTCTGTAGAGTAATCTCAAGTCCGCTTTAGATGCTATTGATCTCAATGAAGACGCTATTTGTTCCTCTATTTCGTACAGATCTCTATTTAGTATATGGAGAATGTAGAAATACAGTATAGTACTCACCAGCAGTAGGATAGAGCCTATACCCATAATGGATATGTACGTGAAGAATTCCATCTTCTTCTCCTATCGTTATCGAGTACTGCATAAAAAGAGTACTAGGAATGCTAAAGAATAGCTTACGTAAAATCTTCGAGAACTACGTGAGAAACTCTAGGAAAATTACCTAGCCTCAATAGATGCTCTAACAATTAAAAAGAGAAGTCGTAAATTTCAAAAACAATCTACCCTGGAAACAGAATACTGAGATTAAGCGAAGGCTACTCTCTTACTTCTTGAGGGTTCTATAGAGAGCGATAGAGAGTTTACAGGCTTTCCTCCTCATACTAAGGCAATTGGTGCACTGCCTTAGAGTTTACAACTCAAATTTAACTAAGTTTGTTTTTCACAATGTTGTATTAATCCTCCTTACTGATGAGCTTTAAGGAAGAGGCAAGGATCCTTAACGCTTTATTAGCCTCAAGCGATGCTTCTCGCCATCTTCCTTCCTCACAATACTTCTTTGCAACTCTTAGGCAATCCTCGGCTTCGAGTAGCGTCCTTTTTGAGACTCCGGTTCCTTTAGCTCTCTTGAGGAGTTCCTCAGCGAGCTTGGTTCCGTACTCGGGATTAAGCATTATCACAAACTCGTGGAAGTTGACTAGCATCAGTTCCTTATCACTCGATATCATATCAGCTAGAAGACGTAGAGACTTTAGGCTCTTGAACTCCCACGGGACACATATAACGAGGACGTGTAGCGGCCTTCTCTTGTATACTGTCGCTATAGCCCTTAGCCAATTATACGCCTTTCTCTCCTCCCCCTCACTGAACTCTATGGTTCCTGGGATTATTGGAACAGGGCTCTCGCTGGTATAGTAGGGGAATGTATCCATCCCCCTGTAGCCTATCTTAATAGCAAGCACTCTAAGCTCTTTCGCATACTTAGGCAAGGTCTCTCCATCAAGAAACTCACCTAAGACCTCGGTAAACATTAGTCCGCTCCTCTTGAAGTACTCATTTGTTAGCCCTAGGAACTCGTCCGTATACTCTGGGTTCACATTTGGGTACCAGTATCCAGCTCCACTCGGCCCTGAGACAAATGCGTCTAGCTCGCTCATAGTCTCTACATAGTACTTCATTACAAGAGGGGCAAGATCCACCAGGAAAGGAGAGATTGTCCAGGCCACTGGCACTTTCCCTCTATAGGGATCCTCCCAAAAGTCCCTCATCATGATATTCCACTGGACATTGTCACCGTCATTCATGTAGAACGTAACGTATACCTTATCCAGGCCTAGCTTACTGAAATCAATAGGAGGTAGCTTAAACTTCACTTCAGCTCTAATCCCTGACCAGACTGTCAAGTTAGATACGAGATAGGGATTCCCGGTTACAACAACGACGAACTTACCATGCTCAGATGCAAGTCTAACTGTGATATGCTCAGTGCCCTCATACCACCCTAGAACTGCTGAGTTTTTAGGCATCTCCTCTAGTAGCTTACAGAAGAGGCATCGCTCCTTAGGGTCTCGAGGATCAAGGTAGTGTGCGAGGAGCTTAAGAGCCACAACATAATCTCTGACGGCTATCTGCATAGGCCTAGGAGGAGCAAAAGTATGTACGGGCTTCATCGGGACTAGTAGCCTGTGACTGCATCTGGGCCACAGCTCTTTGTACGCCCACTCATAGATTTCTATCTTCCTTCTAAACTTTCCCCGTAGATCATCAACAATCCTTAGACCGTGCTCTTCGGCCCATGCAATATCGTTCGGGTGCACTACCACGGCATTGTAGATGCCAGACATTGTACTAGCTACATTCACGGTATCTGGCACATTAGGATCATAGACTATGCATCCATTAGCATAGCCTGCGAAAGTTTCGATGGCATCTTTAAGCCCCACATTATGTATCTCAATCCCTGTGCTCCTTATAACATTTAACCACACTAAATCTCTATTGGTCAATATGACATACATTTTAGGCTTCTCCCTATTCACTAGACCCTGTAGTGTGATCAAGAGGAGGTGTTTGTAGTCCCTAAAGAAGTCCGTAGACCTCAGGTCAACTACTACCAGACTATCTGGCTTAGAGAACGCTGGGAATACTCTATCCTGAGGCCACTCAACGTTAGACATATATTCTAAAGGCTGACATTTGAGTTAATACCTTTACTCCTCAAGCTAATTGTATGATGGCTTAGGTAATAGAAAAAGTACTAACAGTCAACATCAATTATATTAGTCTCTTATCTTAAGACCAATATGATAGAGGTAGCTCTGTGAACTCGTACCCAGGAGGTTATTATAACGTTAGAAGACCAAAGGGATATCCTAAGTTGCTAAGACTCTTAGACGGCTTCTGGGTTAATGACCGCTACTGTGAAGCCTACTTGCTTGCTGGTGGCAAAGTAATGCTGATCGACGAGGAGAGTGGAATAATATTCTTCGGAGACGACGAAGAGTACTTCAACTATAAGAGGAAGCTCACTAACAAGACTCCTTAATTTTGAGGAAGTAGTTAAACTGAGTCCTAATCCTCTCTTGAGTGATGCTTATCCTTGCGTATGAAGCCGTCATCTTATCTCACTCTCACCACCTTTTGCTATGTGGACAAATCGAGAGAGGATTGAATATTACGATCAGCGATAGGAAAACAACAAGAGCAAGTCTTAAATATTTATTGAAAGGGGATAGAAGAATCATGAACCAAGAAGACAATAGGGGAAGACAAATAATCTCTATTAAAAATGGTATCATAACCCTATCTAATCCCTTGGGTTGTAGACTTGTTATAAGTCCTAGTAGAGATGGGTATGGACTTGGGGCATTTTACTACAAAAATCTGAAGCTGGGATCTGTAGATTCATTTATTAACAAGCAGTACGAGAGCTTTATAAGGATATCCTCTGGAACTCCATATTACGAAGTAATTAAGCCCATAACATATAAACTCCCTAATTACGAAGTAGTAAAGAATACTACAAACGAGGGTGTCATAAGGTTTTATGGCGAGGTTAAAGATCTTAAAATGAATGTCACTCTAACTCTGGCTAAGAATAGTCATGGTTATAGAGTGGACTATGAGATTAAACCATTTAAAGATAGTTATGGCTATGATGTCTTTAAGTCTAAATCTCTATACGTTGAAATCCCCTTTCGTATCGAAAATTCTGAAGTATTTTTCGTTCAATATCCCTTTGAAGCTCCATTAACTAAGGAGTTTAAGGGTGTGTGGAGTATAATTCCTCGTCGAAGCATGGTTCCCTTCATGTTTAGTTGTAGAAAGCTGAACGGACAGAAGTACTTCCTAGGTGTTGGATACCATTTATCCCAACCCTACTATAAGGGTAGACTTGAATATGATGCTGAGTCGGAAACATTTAGAATATACATGCCCGAAGAACCTTCACTAGTAAACGGCGCATATAGTTTAAGTATAATCATATCGACTGCTAACTCTCAAGCGGATTGTATTAGAGGGTATATGCAACAAAGTGGCTATGACATCAATACACCAGTCTACGGATCGATTGAGAAATCTATTTCCTTACTCATGTCTGTCTATAAGAATGCCCCTGCTTATGAAGAGGGCATGGGGTATCATCAATGCATAGACTTGGACATAGGTAAGCCTAGTCCCGGCTATGGAAAATATATCCCCGTTTGCGCAAATGTACCCCTAGCTTATAATCTCTACGAATACTGGAGAATGAACCCTAAAGAGGAATGGGCTAGAAAAAGAGCTCTGGAAATCGTAGAATTTTTCATCAAGAGTCAAGACGAAAACGGAGCCGTTCCCACCCTCTACGACCCTGAAAAGAGGAGGTATCTCACTTACATAGAAGAAGTGAGGGAGTGGCGTAAAGCTCAGGGGAAAGATGTATCCTATATTCCTAGAGGATACTTCTTATACACTACCCATATGATGGCTATGGCAGCATACTATTTGTATCGTCTATACTTAAAGAGAAAGTCTGTGGAGGGAATAGACGAACAAAGATGGAGAGAATCTGCATTAAAAGTTATGGATTATCTCATGAGTAGAGTGGAACCCAGTGGACTGATAGGGAGAAATTACAACAGGAATGGGGAATATGATGACATATGTGCTAATGTCTGGTTTCTAATAGCTTTAGACTATTTCCATACACAAACTGGTGATAAGAAGTTTGATCAGGTTAGAAGGAGAGTGGAGAAATGGGTATATAAAACATTTGCTGAGATGAACCACTGGTATAATTGGAGTGCGGATGGAGGTTGGTGGCGTGGAGAAGGACCTCCACCAATTAATCATGATGCATTTGAAATCCCTACATGGATCACATACTGTTTATACCGCTATATAAAGACCCATAATGAATGGTATCTTCAGGCGGCGAAAGACTCGATATTCTACCTCTGGCTATGTATGATACCCATCCAATATCCCGGATATAAGCGCGTAACTAAAGGTCTGATTAAGGAGCAGGATTTCTACAGTACCTATGATGTACCGTTTAACACCTGCAGGCTTTTCGACTGCTTACCCTATCTCACTGTGATTACTGGGGATAGGTTTTACATGGAATTCTATAGGCTACTTGTCCAAACCCAAATAGCTTATCAGGCCGTTGATCGTAAATATCCAGCGTTCTACATAGGCTTAAACTGGAATGAAGCTGATGAGTATGGAGAGCCTAATATAGCGTATATAGTCGAATTCGCTGGATGCATGTTCCTAGATTCTGTAAATAGTCCCTTTGCATATCGATACGTTGGAGGAAGAGATTGGTGTATAGGTCTCGACTATGATCCTCCATTTAAGCCAAGCTTTAAGGCTGGAGAACCATACATAGTCTTCGCATCTTCAAGAGTCATATCCGCATGGTGGAAACCCGATGAGAAAGCTCTGTACGTCATTTTAGAAGGCCCTATGGGGAGTGAAGGAGTCTTATGCGTTGAGTGGAACTCAAAGCTCTATCCCATAGATAAGGTAAATATTAAGTACAATGACGGTGAAGAGGTTAAAGCTAGGAAATATTATGATAAAAATACTAAAAGATTGAATATAAAGTACAGGTTTGTAAGTACTAGAACTATTTTAATAAAGATCTTTTATTCAGAGTGAGGATTTCAATTTTAGCCCAAAGTAGTGGAGAATACCTTTTTGAATGGTCTCCTCCTTCATATGCTTGACGTAGAGTTCTAAGGGGATATGAAGATGAATATAAAATCTCCATCCCCCAAGACTCTCTTTTAAACTGATAGTAGCACTACAACCGTGCCTAGCAGTAATAAGCTCTTGTACTATTGATAAATGTTTTGAACCAATTTTCATCCTAGCTTCAATCCACTAATGTTTTCCATCAGCATGTGGAATCTTAATCAACACTCTACTGGTTGAAAAAATCTGAGTTTTCTCTTTTTGTGTGTAGTATCTCTACTATATTCTCATTGGTTATTTTTATCAGTACTCCTCACACTTTACCATAAAGTAACTCCTAGGATGTTTGCAGGAGGGACATTCCTCTGGAGGCTCTCTACCATAGTGGACATATCCACACTCCATACACACCCACCAGACATCTTTATCTTTCTTGAAGACTGTTCCAGCTTCCACTTCCTTTAACAGTTTTTTGTACCTCTCCTCGTGATGCCTCTCTGCCTCTGCTATAGCCCTAAGCCTCTTTGCAATATCGGGGAGCCCCTCTTTTTCAGCTACATCAGCAAATTCGGGATACATTTCAGTATACTCATAATGTTCTCCAGCTATTGCTGCCTTTAGATTGTCCACTGTACTTCCAAGTGTTGTTGGTACTACAGTATCTATTTTGATCTTCTCTAGCTTTCTTCCAGCTTTCTCCATGAGTTCATTTAAGAGTTTAAATAGAGTTTCCGCATGTTCTTTTTCATTCTCTGCTGTAATAGAGAATATCTCGGCTATCTGTTCATATCCCTCTTTCCTAGCTATACTTGCATAAAAAGTGTAGCGATTCCTCGCCTGACTTTCTCCAACAAACGCCTTTGCTAAGTTCTCCAGGGTTCTCATAGCATTTCCACCTCTAACATTCTTATTTCGATCATATATGTTCTCCAATAGATTTATAAGTTATTGAATATATAAATACTATGGTTCGAATTTCGGACCTAGATCTTATAAAGATACTCAAGGAGGATGCGAGAACACCCTTTACAAGGATAGCAGAGAAGTTCGGTGTAAGTGAAACTGCCATCAGGAAGAGAGTAAAGAAGCTATTAAATAAGGGGGTAATAAAAAGGTTCACAATAGAGGTAGATCCTAAGAAGCTTGGCTTTGAAGTTACAGCATTGATAGGCGTAGATACTGAGCCGGAGGCCTTCATTTCTGTAATCGAAAAGATGAGAGAGATAGAGAAGGTTATCAGTCTATACACTTCAACAGGTGATCACATGCTATTACTAGAGGGGTGGTTTAAGAATACAGAGGAGCTTGTGAAATTTGTCGAGGAACTACAGAAGATCAAGGGTGTTACAAAAGTATGCCCAGCGATAATACTAGAGAAGATAAAGTAAACATTGAAGAGGGGCATAGAACTACTATACTGAAACGTATGCATATGCATACGTTTTTTTCCTCGACAACGACTCCGGAATTCACTTAGTCCCTTGTACATAGCCGAGTTCTTTAAGGATTCTACGAGAAAGGGCAGTAGCCCTTCTAGCAGAGTTAAGAGCTCTATCTGCGTCCTCCTTATTATATATATCCCAGGGGGTAAGTCCTCTAAGAGGTTCACCATAAGTAGCTCTACCATGCTCTGGAGCTAGGCTTTCAGCTATATCTGCTAATTCCTCGACTAACTCTCTTGTATGCATTAGAAATTCGTTCAATAGCTCTCTTAGTTCAGGTGCTGGATCATGACTCCAACTCGGTATTCTGAAGAATGCTATAACGGCTTTAGCAGCATTTTCAGTACTTGGTTGTGATGAGACAACCGTTCCCCGATAGTCCCCACGCCTGTAAGCATCTTCAGCATCTTTAAGATAGTGCACAGCAAGTTTTAGCCTATACGAAACTTCACCTAGGGGATTTATTTTCATAATGACATCCTCATAACTCTATAGGTTCTATAGGTCTTCCATTTCTTCTCTTCCAACCATATTTTCCATCAGGTGTTCTATATCTAACGAGTTGTGCTTTTTCAATCAGTCTTCGTCCTTTCTCGATAAACGACTTTATCACATCATCTCTATCACTTATGATTATTGCATCTGCAATAATATTTATCATAAGAGATGATAATTCTAATTCTTTTTAAGGAGTTCCTCTAGTCTAATGTCGACTAGAGTCACAGCCCTCTCGACATATCTCGTGATCACCTTGTATATTTTAGAGCGTACCTCCATTCCTCTGAGGTCTCGAAGAACTACGAGAACATCTACGTCACTATTCTCCTTTGCCTCAGAACGAGCCCAACTACCGAAGAGCACCATCCCTATAAATCTCTCCCCAAATAGCTTGCTCAATTCTCTTGAAGCAGCTGAAAGAGCTTCGAGTATCTTATCTAAACTAGTAGTATCCCCCTTCGACTTAGGGTTTAATAGAGGATTTTGCACATGAGATGAACACTTCTTGAACTCCATGCTCTCGAATAGTATTATCAAAACAACGCTTAAATAGATAACAGTAGTAAACTAGAAGCCTGGATAGAGTAAGTCTTAAATTTTACAGAGATCCCGAGAGTTCTCCTGCCTCAGTGGATTGATATCTTGATCAGTTATCTTAATCAATAGCACTTGAAATGAACCTCGAAAGTACAGTAGCAGTACTTGATTTCACATGTAGTTGGCTTAACTTCCAGGAAACTTCTAGAAATATATTACATATATAAATAAATAAAACTAATAACATGTGGTAGAGACCTTGGTATTAGTATCCTTATTTCTTACAGTATTTGGACATATAATTAAAGAGGGAAGACTCGAGAAAGAGGGGAAACTACAGAGATCATTACATAAGCTCTATGCTGTCTTAGAACCATCTCTCCTCAGATTCTTAGACCGAATGATGACATCCGAGATCATAGGAGGAACTAGAATAGGAAGAGTAATACTCAAAATACTTTCAAAGATCCTATGGGTTTCTCCCTCATGGTGTTGTAACAGATTACATAGCTCTAGAGCATCTTCCAACATGGATAGATTCACAGGAGAACTCACATATCGCAATAGGTCCCTGCGTGTGTAAAAAAGCTCTTGGTGTGCACGAGGAGCCCTATATGACTGATATGACTATACTCTATGGTGCTGAGATCTATAAAGAAGCATTTCCCGAGGAATATAGAGTAATTTCCAAGGATGAGGCTTTAAGGTTACTTAAAGAGTTCGAGACTAAGGGTTTAGTACATACGGTATTCGCCTGTTTTAGGAGTGGTAAGTGGACTTTCGTCATATGCAACTGCGATCCTAAGTATTGTATACCATTACGTGCATACTTACTGATAAAAGAGGGAATATATCCCGGACCTCTAGTCGCGAAAGTCGATATAGATCAATGTGAGGGTATAAAGTCTTGTGGTAAGTGCCTTGAGAGGTGTCCTTTTGGAGCAGTTGAAGAGAGAAGTGGTAAATCATTTGTTAATGAGAAATGTATGGGTTGTGGTATATGTATAGAATCATGTCCTAAGGGTGCTAGGAGTTTAGTCCGTAGAGAGCACTATAAGCCTAAAATAATCCCCATGGATATAATGTACCCGGGACTCTAACCCCATGGGTGGGTACATTATCACCTTAAGAGTACGTTTTTAAGTTCGACATATAGTGTTACACTATTATTTTCGCGCCCTTCATTATAAGGGGGAGAATGTGTCTACTAGAGGACTCTTCGTGGAAGACCTGGCTTATGAGACCCTGCGTAATTTAGGATTTGAAATTATTGAAAAAAGGTATAGGGTGGAGGTAGATGGAATTGAAGTTGCAGAGATAGACTTAATAGCAAAACGAGATGAAGAAACTTATGCTGTTGAAGTTAAAGCTGGTAGAATAACCGTTACAGACATAAGACAGGCTTATTCTAATGCAAAGCTCATCAAGGCTAAACCACTGATAATATGCAGGGACTTTGCAGATAAATCAGCTGAAAAAATGGCTAAATCCCTCGGAATTGAGGTCATTAGACTATACGACCTGTATTTCTTTGCCTCACCTGAGGAATTACTACAGGTCTTCGAGAGATCACTTGAGAAATTTCTGTTAAAAGTGTTATCAATAGGCTACCATGAGCTCAAGAGAGAAGACCTTAAAGTAATTAAAGCCATAGCATCAAGCGGTACTCTAAAGGAGGCATCAGAGAGGCTGAAGATATCAGAAAGAGAGTTGATATCGATGATAAAGGAGTTAAAGAAAAGAGGTGTGATGGGAAAGTTTAGAGGGTTTAATGGATTACGATTAGAAGCACTCCTTCTATTACTTTATCATAATCTATGTAAATAGTCTACTACTCACGGATTTAGTAAGAGAATATGAGCGGAGATAAGAAGAGACGGCAGATCTAGTTCACTAATTGCCTGGTAATCTCAACAAAAGCCCTAACTTTTGAGATCGGAGTTTGAGGAGTTATTGGGCTTCCTGTTGACACTATAAATTTACCGCTTCTTTTACCGACTTTGATCTGTCTGAGTACTTCTCTCTTTATATCCTCAATGGATCCCTCTTGGATAATCCAGATGGAATTAATATTGCCAAGAAGACAACATCTACCTTTAACTATTGAATCAACCCATTCGATGTCGATTCTGAAGTTCTTCTTACCTTCCTCAAAGGCGAGAGCATCTGGTTTGAAGGAGACTAGATATTCAATTCTATCTGATACATCTCCACAGTAGTAGTATATTACTTTAAGCCCAAGATTTTTGGCATAGGATATGAGTCTCTCAATGTAAGGCTTTGAGTACTCCTCAAACATCTTGAGTGAGATTATATCCCTCGAGGTCAAGCACTCCTCAATGAAGATCCCATCAACTCCAACTTCACTATAAGCCTTAACAACCTCCATACTACAACTTAAAGTTCTTTCAGAAGCATACTTAATGAGTTCGGGTCTAGAGTATAGAAGCCTAATAGTGTTTAGAAATCCAAAGGCAGAGAACACAGACCATAGAGGCGAGCTTACTTTACCGATAGTGAAGTACTCTTCACCTAAAGCTTTCACAAGAACTTCAACAGAGTCCATACTTCCAGAGTCGAGGATATCCCAAGCAGACTTAATCCTAAAAAGTCTATCAACATCCTCTCTATCCCTAATCATAACTCTAGATTCTATTAAGGTTAAACTTCCACCTTTTGAAGGCCTAGGAATCTCTCTTACACTATTCCCCTCTACTATGAAGAGTCTATCATTTACAGGTTTGATCTTGGACCTAATTTCTCGATTAGCTTGCATTCTAAGCTCAATCCAGTCTATTGGAATAGAGTTTAGAAGATCCCTATAGACCTCAACCACATCCTCCGGTCTTCCATAGACTAGAGTCCACCAGGGCTTTGTTAGTAATTTCATCCCAGTGATCTCTGAGGAGTATGTTTATATAAGGTATTACAACTGGGAATCCTCTATCAACTCTATCCTCCAAAACTCTGAAAATCTTGCTCCTTCCACTTAGGACCAATCTAAATATCACCTACTATAAGGTTTTCAGTGAAGTTAGTAATAAATTGTACGAATAACTGACCTGTAAATCCTACTTATTAACTTAAGGATATGGAAACTTCCTACTCGTAGGAATTATTGAAAATTCTTATAATGCTTGTAAAGTACTACATAGATAGGGGTTTAAATGGTAGATGTAGAAGAGGTGCTACTATTACTATCTAAGCGGTTAGGTATTTCGAAGAAAGAGGCACGTAGACTCTTACATAGGTATATATGTAAAGGACAATGTAACTGGTACAAGAAAGAGGCTAAGAGTACAGGCTTTGCTGATATGATTATTACTGATGAACAGGTTAGAGTGATAGAAGAGGTCTTAGATCAGACTATGGGCAATTTATCTCATGAGGATAGGTTTAAGAGAATTCACAGGTATATCTGTCCCGGAGAGCCATGTTCGATGTAGTACATTAAATACTATCGAACTGAAGGATATTATTGAAAGAAACTAAACTTTTTCACTAAGCATGCTTTGAGAGAGCATAAAATTGATGATTTTTGCAGTTTACTTTCAATAATAAAGTAGTATTCCTAATACTCCTTCCTTGCGCATTATGAGTGATTTATAGGCATCTGAAACCTTTTCAATAGGGAGTCTAAGGCTTATGTAGTCTTTAACTCTTAATCTCCCTCTAGCAATAAGCTCGAGTACAAGTTTCATATCATCTTTTTCAGTCCAATAGTGTGGCAGAGACTCGCATTCCGGTCTAATAATAGTATGAGCTCCTATGATTATCAATCCCTTCCTATGGACAAGAGTATAGAAGTTCACAGTTGATACTCCCCTAGGACTTCCTAAGATCACCACCCTTCCGAGTCTTCTAGCCATTTCTAAAGCCATTGGTATAGCATTAGGATTTCCAGTAGCTTCTATGACTACATCAGCGCCTCTCCCATTAGTCAAACGCTTTACCTCTTCGATAGCATTTACTTTAGAGGGGTTTATCACATAATCTGCACCATGTTTAACTGAGACTTCAAGTCTCCAATCGATGAGATCAACTGCTATTACGGGAAATCCACCATTAAGTCTAGCTAGTTGAAGAGCTAATTGACCTACAAGACCCTGGCCTACTACTACGACAGAGCTTCCAAGCTCTATGAATCCCTTTCTGACACCTTGAAGGGATATAGATGCTAAATTAAAGAAAGCAGCCTCCTCAGCAGATAGACCCTTAGGAACTCTAAGCACTTGGTCGCTTCGAGCTAGGACATGACTACTATGTGGTGTTGGAGATACTACAAGTTCTCCTGGTCTAAATCCTTCAACATCTTCTCCAATCTCCTCAATTACACCAACATTAGAGTACCCTGGATATTGAGGAAATTTTTGAGGGGTATTGGGTAGTGCCATTAAGAAGGCAGTCTCAGTTCCAGGACTTATAAGACTACAGATAGTTTTGATCAATATTTGGTCTGAACGAGGCTTAGGGACTTCAAACTCTTCGATATCCACAGTTCCCCTATCTCTAAAGACCACTCTCCTACCCTTCAAACTGGACACCATTTTCTCACGTGCTGAAGTGCATTTAAAGGTTTTAAACCGAGAGATGCTCTGTGTAAGTATCACAATTATAGTTTAGGTACTGAAGGGTACTGCATAGTAAAGCAGTTAAAATATCTCAACTGCCAAGGTAATTTTGTAGCGAGAATGGTGAAGAGTTATTACTTAATCCCAACATACTTAACTACAGTTTCCTTCTTCGAGAGCCTCCTTAGAACCCTTTAACCTCGCGGAGGCCTGCTTAAGGTAAGCAGCTGCAAGCCTTAAAATTCTCTTCAAAGTTCTATCACCTCTAAAGGCTTTAAGTCCCAATACCATCCCTTCTTAGTTCTCACTCTCCTCGCTCCCATTTCAGCTAACCTATGCTTAAGCTTGAGGAGAATCCCTTTGAGGAATTCGTTTTCATCGTAGACTATTCTGGCATCCTCTACAAGGTCTAACAGGATTATCGGTAACTTCTCAACCTCACTAGGCTTTAAGGGATAGAAGCTGATAGAAGCGTTATACCCATGTGACCTTAGAAAGCAAAGTTCGTCTTTTACATCTGCGCGAACTGTCCTTACCAAAAGCTCAATTCTCCTACCTATGCTTCCCTTAAAGTCTCCTGAAACCACTAGGAGGTCCAGATCACTGTTCTCGCTAGCTGTACCCCTTGCCACAGACCCGTAGACTGCTAGCGATTTAAGATTGATGATTTTTCTCAAGGCCCTAAAGCAGGCATATATGAGTTCTAAGTAGCGCTCCTGCGGGATTTCAATTTTTCTAACCTCGCCAGAGGCTAGTAGTATGAAGTTCTCCGGGGATATAAGCCTATATATCCTAGGTCTTCTCCTCTCGAATATCGTGAGCAAGCCGTGCCTATGGAGTCCGCTAACAACAGCTTTAGCCATACTTTCACTTAGCTCCAATACTCTAACTGCATCGGAAAACCTAAAAAGTCCTAAATCGAACTCTGCATAGAGTTTAGCATAGGACTCTCCAAGCCACCTCGGAACCCACACAGTTTAACAATCTGTTAACTTTAATAAATAGTTAACCTTTCATCAAGCTTAAGAATGACATTGGAATAAGGAGTTAAGTTCACTTAATACTCACACTTTTCCTTGAATAGTAGATTGCTAGTACAATTTTTACGAGTAGCCTTAGGTTACCTGTGTTTACGTCTATTTTGTTCATTTTAAATACGGACATTAGTTTATTATAGATGAATAAATTCAAGATAAATACTATTATTTAGATAAACAGTTAATAGGCTTTCAGGTTAGTTGAGAATAGAGGGGATTAGAAGAGAACCCGTAAGGACACTACTTCCGGAGAAGATTATACTAATTTTTAATTTGGCTTATAAAGGTTAAAATTTCATTCGAGTCCTTCTAAGTACATAGTAGAGAGTAAGAGATAGTATACCTATACCCATTAGACCAAATCCACTATATATTAGCCTGTACTCCATTACCATTATCGATAGAGAGCATTTAATTATCGTATTTCTTTCGGCATATATGATAAAAGCTAGAGGTTCACTTTTATTAATAGTTATCTCCAGTCTTATTGAAGAAATATTATAGAAGTTAAGAAATGGTACTATACGCTTAGATTTGAAGTACAATAATACATTATCCTCCCCTTTGATTACATAGAGATCTATTTTCTTGGAAGAAGAGATTTCATAAAATACCTTTCCTGGAAGTACTATAAAGCAATTAGTTACTAGAAAGCCACTTTTAAATATTTCCGGTCGACCTCGCACACTTATTGGTGTAGCATTTCTTGCATAGGCTACTAAAATTAAGGAAGCTCCGAGGAGGATTAGAGCGAAAGATATAAACTTCTCCCACTCCATGCTCCCACTAATCGAAATCTCTCTTAAGGAAGATAATGTAGGAGGAGATGAGTAGAGTGATAGCTATAACTATTAGAACTGTAGATGTCAATTCTAGTAACTCTCTCTCCTGCTGATAGACACCAGGGATGGATCCTACAACATATCTAGCTACGTATTCATAGTAGATACTTTCATTTAATGGAGATAGCTGACTATTTCCCACGATATCAGTGGAAAGTAGTATTATGCCAGAAACCAGTAGTGGTAGAGTTACTCGGGCTAGTATTATTGAGCATATTACAGCTACGGACCAATTGAATAGAGTTCTGATGAAGTTGAACATTAATACTGTCAGTAAGATGTTAGTACTCGCATCAAGGATTAACCAACTTACTAAAATTAAGGGTATTGCAAAACTACTGTAGAGTACGATTAGACCTAGTAGAGCTTTAACCATAAAGACATTCCTCCTATTAACAGGAAGTGATAAAAGTACTTTTACGCTACCACTATGAATATCTCCTCCAAAGGATATGGCGGGTGTTATGATCGTTATTAGAAATCTTATAAGTCCTAACATACTCAGAGCTCTCGTGAGCCCAAAGACAGCTAGAACTCTAGTACTCGATATAGGTGTATATCCTATGAATTTAGGTACAGCTAAGCCATAACCTATAGTTAGTACTATAAGTGGAAAAATTATTATCCTACACCAATTCTTCTCAAGTTCGTACATTGTTATGGAATATATCTCACCCATAGTTACCACCTTTAATAGCTTCTTTAAAGATATCCTCTAGATTAGGATGAAGAGGTTCAAATAAGAGAAGTTTTAAATTCTTAGATTTGATGATTTCATAGAGGGAATTTATGAATTCATTGTAATATCCACTTTTTACCTTAACTAGGAGAGAATCATCTAGAGCATCTACTTTCTCTACTATCCCAAGTTCTCTAAGTTCTTTCGTTAATAACATATTATTACTCGAAATTATCTTGTAGACACCTTGAAAGTACTTCTCCTTTAACTTATTGTAAGGTCCTTGTTCTACTGCGGTACCGTTGTACATTATTATCACGTCCTTACATACCTTCTCTAGCTCGGGAAGTATGTGACTTGATATTAGGAAGTTTATCGACTCCTCCTTATTTAGCCTCCTTATGGATTCTAAAAGACTCATTCTAGCTATGGGGTCAAGGTTGGATGTAGGCTCGTCTAAAATTACTAGTTCAGGTCTTCCTAGAACTGATTGAGCTAGTGCTACTCTTTGACGAAGACCTGCTGAAAGTGATGCAATTCGCCTTTCCATATAATCTCTTAACTGAAATTCGCTTAACACCCATTTAATTTCACTTCTAACCTCTCGTAATCTCTTTAACCTAGCTATATGCTGTAGATATCTTAGTATGGTGAAGCTCCCCGGGAGAAATTGGTCTTCGTGTAATACTCCAATTCTTCTCCTAATCTTATCCGATTCCTTCCATGAGTCTAAACTGAAGACATAGGCTTTACCGGAAGAGGGTTTAATTAGGCCTATGAGTATATTGATTGTCGTGGTCTTACCAGAACCATTAGGGCCTATAAGTCCAGTAATCCCCTTCATAACTCTAATATCCAGGTTCCTAATAGCTATTATCTTTCCAAATCTCTTAGAAAGATGCTCCGTGAGTATTATTTCTCCTTCCATACAGTATAGAAAGGAGAAATGTATATATATATATCTTTTTCCTTTTATATATCCGATGATAATGCAAAATATCAAGAGTAAAAAGATAATAATATGCGAGGCCTTACTACTATCGCTCTTTACGATACTAATAACACTAAATACTTTACACGCCAAATATCCAGGCCCAGACTCAAGTACTAAATGCAAATGGGGTACTGGATGGAGACTTTGCGCTCAAGTTGTTGGGCATTATGATGATCTATATCATTATGGAAGTGCATATCATAGATCTTCGGTGCATATCGATTGGTGGGCCTTGATATGGAGAGATGGCCCATTGCACTACTGTTTTCAAACCGATGATTATACTCTGCCAGGCACAACGAATGCATGGGAGATTTCACGCACTCTTTCCTGTTACTCAAGGTTTGCACTAACCTACAGTAAGCAGGATTTCCAGTCCATAGGAGATTGGTGGACTGCAGAGGCTACTGCTATAGTTCGAGCATCCCCTTAGTGATAAAATGCCTTGGAGAATAATGCTCAGAGTATTGCTATTTATTCTTTTAATATCTTCTTTTCCAAGTATATTACTAGAAAGTAGCAATACATTTCCCCTATCTAGTCTTAAGCCTAAGACCTACATTACATATAGGCTAGATGTTGGTTTACGCTTTCTTAATAATACATCATCTGCCATAGATAAAGGACTCTTTACAATTAAATTTATTACTCAAAACTCGACTCATGCTAAAGTTCTTCTAGTAATTAACTTAACCTTATTTAAGATGGGGAGAAGAATACACGTAATTAGGAGGTCTATTATTTACCTAAAAACTGCGAATAGACTTGTCTTGAGAGAAGATGGAAAAGCTGTGGGTATAACTTATTTTTTCATAAACACTAGTGCTCTGAGGAGAGGGAGTAGGTTTCTGCTATTTACATGGGGTAGGTGTAAGTACTTTGGTGTTGTCAAGAAGCACGTAGCCTATCCAACACTTAAATATGGTCGTCAAGATAGCTTAATCGTATATACAAATGAATCTTCTCCCACACTAATATACGACACAGATGCTGGAGTATTGCTAGATGGCACTTTCATGAAATACGATGGACTTCTATTAGTATTTGATATCATGGAAGTTATATCTATAAAACTCTATGAGACAAACTTAGACCTAGGACCTAGAAATGTAGTTGCAGAACTATTAGCCTTCCTAATCCATCCCTATACGATATCCATCATCTTAGCTATTATCATAGCTATAATTTACATATTGATTAGATTAACTAGAGCTCGACGATATAGCCCCTAGTACGCTTCGCAGAACTGTCCATTATCCGCCTAGTAAATCTTAATATTTTAAATAGATCACTTACCATAAAACCTAACTTCTATTTCTCCTCACTTCTTATCGCTAACATGCTCTTCTAAGTGCTAATTTTAAGTCTACTTAAGTAACTGCTGTTTTAACTTCTAGTAGGCATTTTTAATAAATTATTGTGCCGCATCGTTAAAGAGGAGTACTAGATAAACCAGAAGTAGAATACTCGACCTGATGATAAGTTTTCATATTCTTGCCATCAGGCTACTCTTAAAGAGATAGTCTAGAATAGTGACAATCTTCACTATTGAAGTAGAGTTCCTATAGAGAATGCATGTTAATGGATCTCATAAAAGTATGTCTATTCCTCGAACTTTAACCTCAATTCCCTTCCTGAAATACTTCTGCTCCCCCTTTAAACTGAATTGAGAGTAATATGATCTGATAATACTTTAACTCAGTAATTACTTTATTACTAATCCCTTATCTTCGACTATATCGAACTCCCAAGCCTCTTTATGATGATTCGTTAATCGCATCTTCTTGATAATCCCCCATCTACGAATTCCCCTGACCTTCTCTACGGGTTCTATGAACATTTGAATTATACCGTCCGCTATGTGTTCAGCACCGAAGCCGAAAGCACCACCTGTAGTTACAGCATATTGAAGAGTCCCCACTACTGTAGCTCTTAATCTATTCAACCTCAGCTTCATATTATAGGTTATCCTCCTAGCCATAGCTGGTT
>Ga0190307_1000053_pt1 | contig 37442 bp, 27 predicted proteins | sample 48700745_MG_FD_161653 | JGI IMG/M metagenome (GOLD analysis project Ga0190307, IMG submission 161653) | Hydrothermal vent sediment bacterial communities from Southern Trench, Guaymas Basin, Mexico - 4870-07-4-5_MG | ecosystem: Environmental > Aquatic > Marine > Hydrothermal vents > Sediment ... | reverse complement strand
TTAAAGAAAAGATTAATAATGACCTTGTTGGAACCATTGGAAACTTTATACACCGAGTTTTAACACTTATTTACCGATACTTCCAAGGTAAGGTCCCAGAACCTTCTGAATACAACGAAGAAGAAAAAAGGCTTATAAATCACATCAAAAGAGAGGTTGAAAGAATTGAGAAACTCATGGAGACCTATAGATTAAAGCTGGCTCTTGAAGCCATCATAAACTTGGCCAGAGAGGGAAATAAATATTTAAATCTTAAAGAACCATGGAAAGCCATTAAAATTAACGAAGAAGATGCTAAAACTACATTATATGTAGCTATTCAATTAGTAAAAGTCATAGCAATACTATTAATTCCGTTCATACCTGAATCAGCTAAAAAAATCTTAAATTATTTGAATATAGAGGGGCGTTATTGGGATTACTTAAAAAAGGCTGATATCTCACCTAATCACTTGATCAAAAAGCCAGATCCAGTATTTCGGAAAGTTTCAGATAGAGAGATAGAAGATGTGAGGAGATTACTTAAGTTAAAGAAGTAAACAGTCAAATACTTTAATTTTTACATCGCCTAGAGGTGATAAAAACGCGTAGATGGCTCGTGTGCTCGGCTTGGCCATATATAAATTATGTACCTCATCTAGGAACCATGATAGGTTCAGTGTTATCAGCTGATGTTTTTGCTAGGTACCTTAGACTTAGGGGAGACGAAGTAGTTTTTGTTTCTGGGTCCGATGAACACGGTACTCCGATCGAGGTCGAAGCAATAAAAAGAGGAATTCCGCCACGTAAACTTACAGATGAAATGCATCAGAAAGTGAAAGAGATTTTTGATGACTGGGGGATAACTTTCGATAATTATACTCGAACCGAAAGCCCAACGCATAAAGAATTTATCCAGAGGTTTTATATGAAAATCTACGAAAACGGACATATCTTTTCAGAAGAAATAGAAATGCTTTATTGCCCCAAATGTAAAAGATTTCTACCTGATAGATTCGTCGAAGGTGAGTGCCCATACTGTGGCTACGAAAATGCTAGGGGAGATCAATGTGAAAACTGTGGAAGGCTATTAGATCCGGTAGAATTGAAGTCGCCCAGATGCGCGATATGTGGCTCCACTCCAGAGGTTAAAAAGACAACTCACTGGTTTTTTGACTTGCCAAAATTTGAAGAAGATTTAAAGAAATATGTGGAAGGTAATAAACAGCTACCAGAGAATGCTAGGAATTTTAGCTTAAATCTATTGAAAGAAGGTTTAAGACCAAGGTCACTTACAAGAGATAACGAATGGGGAATACCTGCACCGTTCCCAGGCGCTGAGAAAAAGACAATTTATGTTTGGATGGAAGCTGTCTTAGGATATGTCTCTGCAACAATTGAATGGGCAAAAAACATAGGAAAACCTGATGAGTGGAAAAAGTACTGGTTTGATCCGCAGACCAAAAGTGTGTATTTTATAGCAAAAGATAACATACCGTTTCATGTACTGATTTTACCTGCGCTACTAATGGCAAGCGGAGAGAGGTATAATCTGCCTTGGAATGTCGCATCTACAGAATTCCTACTCTTTGCTGGAAAACCATTTTCAAAGAGTAAGCGTTGGGGAGTTTGGGCTGACGAAGCTTTAGAAAAATACCCAGCTGATTACTGGAGATATTATTTAATATCTATAAGACCTGAAACCAAGGACTCCAGCTTTACATGGGAAGATTTCCAAGCAAAAATTAACAACGAGTTAGTTGATATTTTAGGTAATTTCGTACATAGAACTCTTACGTTTATTTACAAGCGATTTGATGGAAGAGTTCCTGAAAGACACGAATTTACTGAAGTTGATAAAGAGATTATAGCGAGTATTCAAGAAACGCCAGATGTTGTTGCTGGTTTTTTGGAGAGATTTAAGTTTAAAGATGCTCTTAGCGAAGTTATGAAATTAGCAAGAAGGGGGAATAAATATCTCAATGACAAAGCACCTTGGCATAAAATAAAAAGCGATAAAGAAGATGCAGAAACCACGCTGTATCTGTGTTGCCAATTAACACGTAGTTTAGCCATATTAATGGAACCATTTATACCATTTACATCAGAAAAGATTTGGGAAATGTTAAACCTCAAAGGTTCTGTACATGACCGAGGAAACTGGCAAACTGCAAAAGAATTAGCGATACCGCCAGGACACCCAATCAAAAAACCGTATCCGCTCTTTCAAAAGATTTTAGAAATAGAGAGGCAAACATAAAAACGTTAAGATTGCGTCGGATTCATAAATTGTTTCCATTTTTCAAATTCCTTTCTAACTTCTCTTCTTAAGTCTTCTATTGCTATTTTTCTAACCTTGACTGGAGAACCATCCACCTCAACTATAATCTCTGGTTGTAAAACTGAAAATGTTACATTAGCTACTTGAGCTTTAAGAAGAAGCCTCCATCTGCCACCGCTTTTCATAGTTTTTGGCTTGGAGTACAACGTAATTGGAACCTTTGTTTTATATTTTGCTTTTTCAAGCTCTTTTATTAGTCTTAAGCTCTCTTCAGATAATTCAAGTCCTAAAGAGTTACATAATTTAATGAAATCCGGTAATTTCATGGGTAAACCATCTCCCCTCGAAAGGTCATATATAGTAGTATTTAATATTTAATGTGACCAATTAAATTTTCATATTTTGCTTTTCATCTCCTCTATTTTCATTCGGAGTTTTGGTACTTTTAGAAGTTGATTTGTTAGTTCGCAAATCAATGTTGCTGTTTCAGCGTTCAGCACTTTATTTTCAAGCTTTGTTTCGTTATTAATGCTTTCTACAAGCCTTTTTGCTTTTTGGTAAAACAATTGTAAAAATCTTTTCTCGGTTTTTGCAGAACCCCAATTGAAAGCTTCAAGGGAAAATTGAGCAGATAGGATAGAGTCCTTCCAGTTTATATCAACATTTTTTAGCGAGTAAACAAGAGAGTCAATTCTTTCTTTAACTATATCGTCAATAGCTTTGAGTTCTTTCCCTTCAAGTTTAACAGGTTTACCCTTTATTTTTTTAAGAAGCCCAATGTACGGGTCTTTTGTAAACATTTCTAGGATTAAACCTCTAATTTCAAGTGACAATTTTTTAACTATTTTTTCTCTTAATTCTTCAGGTATCTCCTGTTGATGTACAGCTTTAATAGCTTCGAAGAAGAAAGTAGGAATCGAAACATCGTATGATTGTGAAAATTTTTCAATCAATTTTTTTGTGGATGACAATATTCTCCATTTGTCAAGTTCTTTCTCTATTTCCATCTTTTTTTGCTTTGAATCCCTTAGTGCACAGATCTCATTTAAGAGCTTTCTTAATTCTTGAAAGACTGGTCTAAATAATTCTTCTTTGATTTCTTCTTTGTCTTTCAGGAATATTTCTAAATTTTTGATTAAATTTTCATCCACATTAATTTGATATGATAGGATTAACTGTCTTAAGATCTGTAAGAAAAGTTTTTGGAGTTCTACTATAATTTTCGCTTCTTCTCTAAATTTTTTAAGACCTTCTTCCAAATTTTCCAATAGATTTTCTTTTGCGTTGTTATTCACTTGAATTTCCTCCGATGTCGAACAGGTCCTTTATTTCGTTTAAAGCTTCGACGAGTACTTCTTTTGAAACGCCTTTACTTTTCAAGAACCATCTTTCTTTTATTTTGCTGCCGCTGTGAAGTTTTATTAATTTTTCAGCTTCATCCACAATGTCTCGGATTTCCTGCAGTTTGGGAAGGCCGAGAAGTATTAAAAGATCCATTGGAACTTCCCATGAATCATATTGTATAAACGTTGGAGTAACTGCAGCCCCCTCTGCAATATAATTATTAAGTGCCTCCTTTATCGGTCTGTCAAGATGTACGTCAACAATGCCTTTTGGCCCACTTAAGAGATATAATACACTTGACGCTTTAGGATCTTCCTGAATGTCTACAAGACTGTAGTATTTAATGGCGACATTAACAACTTCTTGGAGAAACATTGCAAGCCCATCCATATCTATTTTACCTTGTTCATCTACTACTGCTTGATACGGAATTTCAGTAAAGATAGCTGGAATAGATATCGTATCTAACTTGTTTGCTATATCAGCCATGTCTGTAACTGGGAAAATATTTTTCCCAGGTGTAAAAGTGGAAAGTTGTAGTAGTTTTATGAGGGTTTGAACAATTAGTGGGTTAACAATGTCAACGAATGTCTGTTCTAATATCTTCGAGCTAAATGGTAGTTCAGAAGCTGTAACAAGAGTACTTAATTGATTTACATCTGCAATATCTATTCCAAGGCGACTGCTAAGAATATCCATTACCATCGTTCTTTCATATTGTAATCTCCGTCTAAGCATAGTTCTATTGGATAAGAGTATAGCAAGGTCTGCAGACTCTCCCTTTTCAGGTTCTTGAAGTAATCTATGAAGGAGCCAAATGGTATTAAGAGCTTCGCTTGTCTGATCTTCAAACGGGAGAACTCCTAGCACGTACACATAAACTCTGCCACTGCTACCAAAGGTTTCTCTAATTTTCCGTATTAAGGCTGGAGTAGCGCCGCAGCCAGTGCCGCCACCCGTCGAAGTCAATATAATAAAGGTACTAGCAGCATCCCCACCAAGATTTCTTATTTGTTCTGCTATGGCGTCCCACCATACTTCAACGAGATTATACGCTTCCATGAAGCGCCCGCCAACGCCCATTGGTGTATCCCCAAACATCAGAATGTTTTCTGGGGGTACTTTGTATTTCTCTCTTACTTTAACAAGATCGTAACGATTTGTGTTTAGAATTAAATACCCTGTGACTCTTTCGAGTCCTCCTCCTTCTTTTTCTTTATTTATATATTCTCCGACTAGGTTTCCTCCACATTCACCTAGGCCCATCAGAAAAACGCTTGATGTATAAATTTGAGTGTCTTTTTCCAATTTATTCACCCAATAGTGTTTGAACTGCAAGAATAAGATATGTTTGAACGTCTTTTCTTTTGTAGATTTTCTTTATTTTTTCTATAATACTTTTTAGCTTTCTTTCTTTAACTTCTTCTTCATCCATCGGGCTAATCCCTGTTAGAAAGACCCTTACAGATTTATGCCAAATTGATATTTGTTTTTCTTTCTCCAGCCATTCTTTTTCTAACTTTTCTTTTTCACGTATTAATTCTAGGATCCTTGGAGTTCGCTCTTTTGCTATCTCTTCTCTAAGCTTGTATAACTCAGAAAGTGGGAAAATTTTTTTATCAAATTCTTTCTTGTTTTTATTCCAAATTCTTATTATTGAATTGTGGTAGGGAATCTTTTTCAGTTCTTCTTCAAATAACATGTCACGTCGTTTCTCAATCTCTTCAAGGTAACTCCTAGCTATCTCCCATAATTTATAAGTGTGCTCTATCGTTTTTATGATTGTATCCATTTCTAGAGAATCTAATATCTCTGATTGTTTTTTAAGAGTTGGTAAAATTTCATAAAAGTCTGACTCTACTTCGACCCATTGAGAGACGTAATTTATTGTTCTTTCTAGCGCGTCGACTGTCAAGTTGAGCCACTTAGCAAATATTTGTCTTAGTGTTTGGCTAGTAATTATATCGTTAATAATTTTACCTAATTCTCCGATCTCCTGTACATCTAACTCTTTTTGTGAAGAAAGTTTTGCCGATACTTCTTCAAGTCTTATTATAAATTCCTCTACGTCGATGCCGTATCTCTTTAATTTAATTAAGAGATCTATATGCCGTTCTGTCTCATGCTTAACAAAGTTTCGTAAAGTTTCTAATATTTCTTCTCGAAATATTTTATCGACTTCATATACTGCTCTTGCAATCTCCCACTGCTCTATTGTCACTCTATTCAGTTTTTCAACTACGTCACTTACGTCGGGTGGATTTCTCATTTTTATGATCGCCATTCTGATTTTAAGTATTAAACTTGATTTTAGATTCGAGAATTTTTCACGTAATAGACGATTTATCTCTGCCATCGCTTGATTAAATATTTCTTTTGCACTATGAATGTTATCTGTTTCTTTTAGATTTTCAATTGTACTATCGATTTCTTGAATTATTTTTGCGAAATTTTCACGGTAGGTTATTGGTATGCGCTCCAATTCGTTTTTAATCTTTAGAAGAAAACTTTCCAGAGTTTCTTTTATTAGTTTGTCTCTTTGCTTTACCTTTTCTCCTATCTCTGGTAAAATTTTAACGAGTTCCATGTATGTTTTGTTTCTTACGTCTATGTGGAGTGGCGCTCGTATCGAAAATGGCATCTCAACAACTAATTCTTCTATAGTTCTTATGACATCCATATATTCCCTTTTAGCCATTTCAAGAGTGTTTTTTAACCGCTCTTCTTCATCATTTTTAAGCTGATTTATTCTATCTAACAGCTTTAATATTCCTTCTATTTTATTAGTAGATCTAATTTCGTTTCGCAGTTCTGCAAGAATTCGAGAAAGCTCAGGGTTTGTCCAAGGGGTGTTTGCTAGTAAGCTGTTTCCCCTTTCAAGCTCTTCTATCAATTTACTTGCTTTTTCTTTCAACATATTTTTAATCTGGTTTTTCCATTTTTTCAATTCTTGAAAGCTTTGCAAGAGTTCCTCTATTGTTTGACCCCTCAATACTGGGGCTTCCACTGTTCCTAAAAACTCGCTTACGGCCGCAATGGTTCTCCCTCTTTCACTTAGAAAACTCCTTTTAATAGCGTCTTTAATTCCCTCTAACAACCTTATATACTCTGATTCAAAGCTTAAAGCACTATCGACATTTTTAACGTTTTCTATTTGAGATAATAAAACACTGATTCTTTGAGTAAGATCTTTGGGTATTTTTATTCCCTCTTCAATAATGATCTCAGCTTTAGAAAGGAGATCTGTTAATTTGCTTCTTAGATCACTTTTTAACTCACTTATTGCGGTTTTCTCTATGGTATTAAGATATTGTTCTTCCTCTTTAAGCTCTTTGAGAAAAGCTAACAGCGTATTTAAAGGCACATCTATAGTTGGTGGCTCTCTAAGGGTAAAAGTTAATTTTGAAGGTTCTATCTCTACGTATTTTTTGAATACTTCCATCTTCGATTTATTCTTTCGCATCAAAACAAGTGTTTTACTAAGAACTCTTCTTTTTACATCATCTTCGAAAAGTTTCACTGTCTCTACGTCTTTTGCAAAATTTCTCAACAGATCCACCGAAACATTTTTTGTAACCGCCCCAAAAAGATCGGTGTGGATTGTTGGAAACGGTGGTAGTAAGACGTCCTCTATTGTTCGAGTATTTTCTTTCAGTTCAAGGATCCAATTTTTAAATGAAGTAATCAAAGTTGAGAAGTTCGTATTTAAATCATTTAATAGTGTTTCGTAATTTCTTTCTATTTTGCTTATTAACTTGTCAATAGTGGACGTATCAAGCTTCCAGAATTTTTCAAGAAAAATTTTTGCTTCTTCCAATTCTTTAAGAAAACTATCCCCTCTAAAATCAACTGGAACCTCTAACTTATTCGATATTTGTTTGAGAAGAGTGATAATTTCGGCTATTTCGGTACTTAGGTTTTCTATCCACTTTAAAACATCGTTTTTGATCTGTACAACAGCCTTTTGAAGAGTTGAGAAAATGTTTTTTATATTATTTGTCTTTACTGTAATATCTCCGAGAGATTCATGTTCAGGCAACTTTTGAACCGTCATTAGTAATGTTCTGTTGCAGAGATTGGAGTGCTTGGAAACAAAGTCTCTTACGATGCTGGATTGCGTTAAAAGCGCCCTTTCATTGAGATTTAAAAGTTCATTTGCCATTCTTTTAGCTTTTTCAATACCCTTTTCAAGAAGTTCTTTCAGCTCTTTCCTTCTCCTAAAATAGAACCTAGATGTGGAAGCAATTTCTCTCTCTAGGTTTTCTAATTCATTTACTTTTTCACTAAACTCTTTAATTTTATCTTGAATTTCTGTTGGTTCGGGTAATTGTTGAATTAAATCATTGGTAATAGAAATAATTTCCCTAAACAACTCAAGCATCAATTTTCACATCCAACAACTTCACACAACTACCTTATAAGTTACCCGTAACAGCAATATAAAAATAATTTCATATGTAGTAAAGTAGTAAACTACAACTTTAATAATCCTAATTATTCTACATCGGTTTTAAGCTCCAATTTTCTCAATACTTTCTCGCTTATACCAGTAAAAGAAAACGAAAAGGAAAATTACAAATATCAAGATGCCCAAAATTAGTAGATAGGATGCGTGGGGACCATAGCCAAAAATTATAGGAATAGGACCAATAAAAATAAAGAAAGTACCACTTACACTTGATGTTGTCATAAGAGAAGCTAAGGTAATTATGACCATGCCTAAGAGCATTATAACGAATCCTATTACAACAAATTTAAGCATCCAATCTACGTTAATACCCTCTTCTTTGCTTAATAATTCCGTACGTTCACCAATAGTTTTTAAACAGTCACTACAGACTTCATAATATGTGTTAAAGCAGTATTGACACACTCTTCTGCCACATTCTTGGCAAACATATTTTGCTGGCCGTTCTCCGCATAGTTCGCACAATACGGTCACGATAAACACCCCTCTTATAACATGTGAAGTATAACTATTGAAAAAAGCAGTATTAACGTAATTATTAAAGCAATAATTATTAACCATTTTGTTATGCGAATATCTGTTCCGAAGATTATAGGAATAGGACCAATAAATATTATGCCTCCTCCTTTTGTTTCAACTTTACCCTTAATTGATTTAAACATAAAGATGATCATTGCAAGAAATATAATCATGACACCAAGAAAAACGAGGAAAAACCCTGTTAGCAAAATAATGTTACTAGTACTGTTGTACATCATTACCTTAAAACACCTCTTTCGTAATGTTTAACTTGAAGTCTTAGGTTTCTATCAATTAAATTTTTTGCTTCCCACTTTTGACACTTTATTTTATTATGTCTCCTAGCGTTATGTAGCGATAAGAATGTGGGTTGTTAAAGGTTAGAGCTTTAATTATAACACCTCTAAAGGTGAAGGTAGGACATTATTGCTTAAGATGTCCTAAATAAAATAGTTTCACTATGGTTTATGTAGGTTGCGATCGATGAATAGTGTGATGTTTGCTGGGAAAGACTGTTCTATCGTAGCAAAATCCTTATTAAATATCAAGTTATGTGACTTTAGGAAACAGTTATTGAGGGAAGAAAATGAACCCTCTCGGTGATGTGCTTTCGACTATTCAGTCTACTGTGGAAAACGTCTTAGAAAAAATGGGTGTAAAAGTGGAAGTGAAAATCTTAAGGACACCGTCATCTGAGCTTGGAGACTTTTCTTTTCCAACATTTACCTTATCTAAAAATCTTAAAAAGGATCCAAACACGATTGCGAAGACTATAGCAAATGAAATGTCTTCCTTTAAGATTGATTTGATTGAAAAAATAGATGTTGTTGGCGGATATGTTAACTTTTACTTAAATAGGAAACTTGTAACCGAGAAAATTTTGAAGACCGTTCTAACTGACGTGGAGAAGTATGGTAAAAGTAACGTTTTGAATGGATTGAAAATTATGGTCGAACATACTTCGGTAAACCCAATAGCGCCAATGCATATCGGTAATCTTAGAAACTCTTGTATAGGAGATGTTTTTGCTAATGTTCTAGAGATGGCGGGTGGAAATGTAAAGAGACATTTTTATGTCGACGATATGGGTAGACAGTCTGTAGCAACAGCAATAGGTTATAAACTTCTGAAAGATAGGGGTGTAAAACCAGATAGAAAAACCGATCTATGGATGGGTATCATATACGCTTTAATGAACGCCTTTTTGATGATACAAGAAGTAAAGGAAAAAATTTGGGACTTAATACCTGAAGCCAAGAAGTACTCGAAAAATAAATACTATATTTCCGATGATGAACTGAATTCGATTTTAAAACACGAGGAAATTCAGGAGTCTAAAGAACTAAAGAAAGAGATTATAGAGTGGAGTAGCGTATTAAAAAGTCTTGAAGAAAGATTTCCTGAATTAACAAAGAAGTTGTTGGAAGAAGTTTCGAAAATAGATGATCTAAAGAACTACTGTGACAAACTGGGTAAAAGATATGAAGAAGGAGATCCTGAGGTCAAGATTATTATTAGGGAGATGTGTGATGTTACTTTAAATGGCATTAAGGAAACTTTAAGTAATTTTGGTATTTATTTTGACTCTTTTGATTGGGAATCCGATCTGGTGTGGTCTGGCAAAGTTAAGAATGTTTTAATTGCTTTAGAACGTTCAGGTTACGTCCATAAAGAAGATGGTGTTAAGATCCTAGATTTAGAGCGATTTGTTTCTGAACATAATTTAAAGAAAAAATTGGGTATAAGTAAGGATTTTGAGATACCTCCTCTTGTTCTTACAAGATCTGATGGAACGACCCTATATACTACGAGAGACATAGCCTATACAGTTTGGAAATTTGAGGACAAGCATTTTGACCGTGTTTACAATGTTATAGGAGCTGAGCAAAGTTTACCGCAACTTCAGATAAACATCGCTTTAAGGATTTTGGGGCATAATAAGTGGGCTGATAATTTAATTCACTTTAAATATGAACTAGTACATCTCGTAGGAAGAAAGATGAGTGGAAGAAGAGCGCAATATGTGACAGCTGACGAAGTTTTAGAGGAAGCCATTAGAAGAGTTAAGGAAATATTGAGAAAATCACCATATAGCGAGGAGGAGAAGGGAAAAATAGCAAAGGACGTTGGTGTAGGAGCAATAAGGTATGCACTTATCAATGTAACTCCTCTTAAACCTGTAATTTTCGATATGAAAAAAATCCTTGATATGAAAGAAAACAGCGGACCGTTTATTCAATACAACTATGCAAGAGCCTGTAGTATATTGAAAAAAGCTGGTATCGTGAAAATTGGTCCAGAAAGAGTGGATTATAGTCTTTTAACAAGCAGCGAAGAGTGGGATTTAGTAAAAGCTATCGGAGAATTTCCAATTAAAATTATTGATATTATTAACGAGATGAGACTTGAAATTCTAACAAATTACATGAATAACCTAGCTATTTTGTTTAGTAGGTTTTACGAGAAAAAACCTGTTTTAAAAGTTGAAGATGAAAAGCTAAGACTAGCCAGACTAGCTTTGGTTAAAGCATTTCAAATAACGTTAGGTAATGCTTTAACTATTGCTGGCATAAAACCGCTAGAAAGAATGTAACCCAATTATGTCTTCTGACCTAATTTAGAAATTTTTCTAGACAATTCGATAATAGCCTTAGCAGCTTCTATAGCCGTCATTTTTTTCTCTCGCAGCTGATTTATGATAAACCTCACATTCTTGTCTAGTTGCCAATCTCCAAATACAATATCTATAATTTCGTGCAAATCTCTAAAATCTTTTAGATTCCCGTTCCATTTACCGCTTACCTTTCTGTATCTAGAGAAAAAATATTCCTTAAGAAGTTTAAGTCTGTTTTTAATTAAATTATCATCTACATTTTTATTGGCCATCACGGTGAAAATAATGTCATTTTCTTCAAGATAACAAATTTTTACTTTCTTAGTGATTAAAACTTGAAGTTCACCAATGCCTAGGTCCTTAGCAAATGTAAAAGCAGCTGATACAAAACCTGAAAAGAGATCTTCATTAAAATCAAATTTGGTGAAAGATTTTCTAATAAGGCATTCTCCGTTCCGGTGAATAACAAGAACTTGAAGTATCCCATCTAATGATTGCATGCGTATATTCTTTACCGTGCCTTGTTGGCTCTTTTCTATCAAATCATCTTTTGCGTCGATAGATGTCATGTTTCTCCCACAGTTAGTAGTTATACCATATTGTATCAAATTGTGGTAATAAATATTATTACAAAATTTAGTAGAGATTCCAAAACTCCTATCGAAGACTAGTTAGTATTTTCGAACCAGATTAAGATAGCATCGATGTATCGTGCTTTGTTTTACTATGTATATGCAAAATTGATCTGTTTTGAAGAAAGATTGCTCTTTTGCCTTTTTATAAGTTACGCATAAAATTCTTTTCCTTCGTCTTCTGGTTCTATTAATCCGAGAAGCATTTCATCAACATATATTTCAGCATTTGCCAAGAGTGCAAGAAGAATTGCAGATGAAGGAACCATTGTTACTAACTTCTCATCCCCATTTAATGCTAATGTGGCGGTTGCATAAAACCTGTCACTATTATCTATTCGATCTATTACAACTTTCTTAACGATTTTTCCTAATTGTTCTCTTACAATGGGTATTTCTGCTAAAATTTCTCCAAAATTTTTTCTTTCATCATCAACAATTCTTTTACCATATATTATATTTCCAATCGCTATTATCGTATTTACCGGGATAGAGAACATTGGAAAAACTCTACCATCTTCGAGTTGCAACGTTAGTGCAGGTGGAAGGGAAGGGTATGTAGGTAATCTTATTTCGACTTTAACAACTTTAATTTCAGCCAATACATACACCTCATTGCTTTAATAAATACTGAAATAGGGCTTTTAAACTTTACACAAATTTTGCAGCGAAATCAAACTAAGAAGTCGTGCTCAGTTTTTAAGGTTTCTCCGTCTACAGTCAGAGTTCTTACTATTTTACCTTTTCGTTTAGATTTTAATCTCACTTCTCTCGATGGCATGGATCGCCAGTTTTCAGGTAGAATAATGTCGGTAACTACTAGCTGATTTTTTAAGTCAAGATTTTTAAATGGTATTTTAATTTTTTCTTGAAAGTCTGGTAAAGCTTCTTCGATAAAAACTTTTAGAATTTCTTCATTATTTGGTAAGGTCGCTTTGCAAAAGTCTGTTTTAAGTTCGACTATTTGATCTGTCAGTTTCGGTATGCTCTTTTTAATTTGAAGCTTGGGTAGTGTTCCCTGCACTGGTTTTATCGAAACTAAAATATAGCATTTTCCGACTAAAAGTGAATACAATTTTTTGATTTTTTCCGAGGAAAGTTCTAATTGTAGCGTAGCCTTATAGAGATTCTTGCTTTTTTTCATAGAAACTGATGAAATAATGCCTGAGAGAGCGGAACTTAAGTCCCGATAAGAAAAAATATTGCCCGTTAATTTGAATTGCTCACCGCTTGGTAAAAAGTAAGCTAGGAAAGCCCCTATGAAGTCTTCATAGAGGAAACTTGCATTTATTGTGATCTTATTTTTCTGAGTTTTAAGTTGTAGTGCTGGTCCTGGGAAAGTACCTCTCCCATATCGGCTGAATATTAAATGTGTAAGTTCATCTACGTCATTTTGAATTATACGTGTTATAAAATGTTTGTAATTTCCGAGAAGCATAAGTATCTCCCAACATTACACTATTTAGGCGGATAATCAGCGTCTGAAGAGTTGAGAAGGCCTTATTAATCCTTCTTCTTCGTCTGTTCTTCTCTTTCTCTCTTCTTTTCTATATGTTTGTCTCGAGGCAACAGTAGCGGCGGGAGTATGTGTAAGAGTGGATGGCTTGGATTTTTCAGCTGAGGAAGATGTTTGTTGAGGTACAGCTCCCCGCAGGGCGTTCAGTCCAATAATTAATTCCATTGCTTTTATATTTGCAAATTGGCGAACCTCATTCATGAACTGGTTAAGTGTGTCTTTTTTAGCGATCTCATCTATACTTTGATTTACCTTTACATTCATTTCTTTTACCGTTTTTGTAATTTCTTCTGATGCTTTGAGAAGTTTTTCAGACGTCTCTTTAAGATCCTTTGTTACTTCACGAACAGCTCCAATTACGGCGTCCCCTATAGTTTTTCCTATTTCTACAACTACGTTTGATAGGGTGTTTTCTAACTCCTTTACTCTGCTTGATAATCTTGTTATAGCAACCTTTAGGGCTTCAATATTAGTTTTTATTTCTTCTACGGGTGACATATCTGTACTAACATTTTTATCTTTAGCTAGTTTCTGTGTCAAGTTAAATCACCTAGTGCGTATAAACCTGACATAGATTTGGCTTGCTAGTGTATCTTGTGTGCCTATGTATATTGGGCTCTTTGGGTATTTAATGTTATTGCAACTATTACTACTAGTCGAACAATATAGTATTTAAACTAACTCTGTTCTTTACGTTTTGGTTCCGATTTTAACTGACTTTTTGGTACAGAAACTTCGTTCATTATTTTTTCGGAAACTAATATAGGTTTCTTTGCTCTAATGGCAAGGGATATAGTGTCACTCGGTCTACCTTCTAATTCTACGTCTTTACCCTTGACGTTTAGTATCATTTTTGCTAAAAAACGTTTTTCTTTTAGGTCGTGTATCATCACTTGTTTTACTTCCCCCTCGTAAATGGAGAGAATATTATATGCAAGCGACCATATGTCCACTGGTTGCCCTTCTTTTCCTTCGAGGAAAGATTTGATGGAATTTGCGACTTCTCTGCCTATGATGACAGGTAGTATTCTTTCTTGGTTGTCTTCCAAAAGTAGTGCGGGTACTGGTCCAAAAGGCGTTACTAAGCTAACAACTTCAAATATTTTTACCTCTACAAATTTTTCGGACAAACTAATCAACTCTTATAATGTTGAGTTATGTATAAATTATCATCGTAAAAAGGTTTAGGTTGAAATAAAGACTCTTCAACGAAGTTTGCAGACATTAGGTTAGTAGTTTGCATCTCGGGAGGAAAACCTTATTGAGTACGAAGAAAGTTACAATTACTGTTTTTGGTGGCATAGAGGAAATTGGCGGCAATAAAATATTGATTGCTGACTCAGGTTATGATGTAAAGATATTTTTGGATTTTGGAAAGAGCTTTGAAATTTCAAGGCGATATTATGAAAGTCCCTTTACAAGGCCCTCTACAATTCAAGAACTTATTTCCATCGAATCCGTGCCTGATATTAGCAATCTCTATACTATTGCATGTGATATAACTAAGGCAACGCGCGAGGAAAGAGAAAAATGGAAGAGTGGAAAATATTCCGAAGAGGAACCTGAACCGCCCGTGGATACTGTACTTATTTCACATGCACATTTAGATCACTACGGATACATTAGCTTGCTTAATAGGAAAATTCCAATCTACCTTGGTGAATGTGCAGAAAAAATTGTTAAGGCGCGTATGGAAACTTCTACTTTGAATTTGGAAACAAACTACCTTTGTTTAGACTTTAAGACATTCCATTCAGGTGATAAAATAAAGATTAACGGACTTGAAATAGAACCTATACATGTGGATCATAGTATTCCAGGGGCATACGGGTTTTTGGTTTATAGCAGCGAAGGTATCATAGTTTATACAGGGGACTTTAGAATGCACGGTCATGCCTCCCAACTAACCCAGGATTTTAAAGATAGAATATTAGACGAAGGAAAACCTGAAGTTTTAATTTGCGAAGGAACACATACGGATAAATCGATTATATCTGATGAAAACGAGGTTAGAAGGAAGATTTCCCAAGTGGCTGAGACCTATGAAGATTTAATAATTGCAGATTTTAATATAACAGATTTTGATCGTTTTAGAACATTTCTAAGGGTAGCAAGAGAAACTATGAGAAAACTTGTGTTAAGTACTAAACAATATTTCATTTTCTCTGCAATGAATGCATGTAAAGGGCTTGAAACACCCTGTTTAGATAAAAGTAACGATATTTTAGCATTAGACCCACAAAAGAAGCGGTATAGTGCCTGGGAAAGAGAGTTACTAGAGAAAATGAGGAGAAAAGATAGAGTTGTTAATTACGATGAGGTAAGGTCCAAGGGAGAAGAGTATATTTTCTGTACTTCAATAGATTCTATTACTCAAGTAAAACAGTTAAAACCTCCAGAAGGAAGTCTTTACATTTTGAGCACAAGTGAACCATTTAATGAAGAAAAAGAACTAAGCTTTGAAAAACTTTTAAATTGGCTTGAATTTTATGGTCTCTCAATGATCCATGTCCATGCTTCGGGACACGCGGGGCCCCTAGAAATCAGAAAGTTTTTAAAGGAAACCAGACCAAAAAAGGTAATCCCCGTACACACAGAAAAACCCATGCAGTTCAAGAGATATTATCGAAAATGCGTCAAGGACATTGTTGTTTTAAGGCAAGGACATTCATATGTACTTCAGGCTTAAAAGTTACAAAACGGAAATGTGTCAACTATCTTTATTAGGTTGAAGTACATGTTATAACATTAATATGCAATCTTAATGATTGGTGATTTAAGTTGAAATTAAGACTCTTAAAGAAGGGATTTGTATTATTAACACGTGCAAAACGGAGATTCATAATATTTACCTTGGTCTATTTTGTAGTTTTCTCTTTAGCTCTTAATTCTTTAAACTTTGTAGACGCATTCCAGACAAGTGAGTTATTAGAAGTCAAAGGTATAGTGTTAAAGCCTAAAACAACCCTTACGGTTGATGAAGTTTCAGATCTTGTAGAAATATTAAATGAAAAACAGGGAGTTAGTAGGGCTGTAGTAATATGGTATGTTAAGCTGAGCGATCTTGGAGCAAAAGTTTTCGCAATATCTCCAGATAAGGTGTGGTGTTTAAAAGAAGTTAATCCGAGCACTATTGAAAAAGGACGGTACATAGCAAGAAGCGGAGAAGCCGTCATAAGTGATGAAAACAAACTTAGATTAGGATCTGATGACTCTATAAGTTTGGGCTTAGGTAGTAGGATTAAGATTGGTGATATTGAGTTTAACATAGTAGGTTTTTACGATAGAGATGTACTTCCCTCGGATGAGGAAGAATGGATTGTTGCTTGGGAAGAAGATGTAATTGCACTTGCAGATCAGGAAAAATTGAAGAAGTATGTGTATTCGATAGTTGTATTAGTTGAAGGATTCTTCTGGGACGCGTGGAAAAGAGTCGATCAATTCGGCTCAGAATTTGAGGAGAGGTATAGTGAAGATTTTTATCCTCCTGAATATTCAACTTATGGCCAGAACGTAGCCAGGTTTCAACCTAAGATCCTCATGTTAATTTATGCAGTGATCGGTGCTGCTGTTGTTGGTATTCTTTTCACGTTTCTTAATGTTAGATGGAGAAAACGAACCTTGGCAATTCTTAGAGCGGTAGGATGGAGCGGTAGCGACCTAGGAACACTAGTGATATCTGAAAATTTGAGTTCACTTATATTAGGATTCCTAATAGCGCTATTTCTCCTAGTTTCTTATAGAACCTTGGTAGGCTTCATATTTATACCATTGGGACCATTAACAGTGGTTCTATCCTTTTTTGTTGTGTTACTTTCGCAGATCCCAGGAATGAAAATCGCGTTTTCAGGAGTTTTAAAAGTAAAACCAGTTGAAGCTTTAAGAAGAGTTGAAAGGTAGGTGAATTAGATGGCTTTACTTGAGGCTCGAAATGTAATTAAAACTTATAGAAAGAATAACGAGATTATAACAGTTTTAAGCAATATTAACTTTTCAGCAAACGAGGGAGATTTTATATTCATCATTGGGCCACGTGGACAGGGAAAGACGACATTAATTAACGTTTTAAGCGGTTTAGATAAGCCTGATAGTGGATTAATAATATTTGAAAACGAAACTCTTACTGATAAGGATGAGGAATATTTAGCAAAAATAAGAAAAGAGAAGATGGGACTTATTTTTCAAGACGTTCATCTTATTTCATCTTTTACTGCTGTTGAAAACGTTGAAGCACCTTTATATCCATCAGAGTTTTCAGAGAAGGAAATTCGTGAAAAAAGTTTGCAATTACTTGAAAAATTGGGCTTAAAATATCGTATTGAACATTTCCCAGAGGAGCTTAGTGATGGAGAACGCCGTGCAGTTGCAATAGCTAGGGCTTTAATAAATGAGCCTAAAATAGTATTTGCTGACGAGCCTACAGCCGGTTTAGATGAAGAGTGGGAAAAAAAGGTTATCAACCTTTTAAGGACATATAACTCCGAAAAGAAGGCAACAATCATTTTTATAACAGCTAAAAGCACACTTGTAAAGAAATATAGTAAGAGTGGAGATAAAATTTTTGAAATGAAAAATGGGAAACTGATAGCACAACGCGGCTAGTATCATTTAAGATTCTTGATTGTTGTCTGCTAAGTATGGAGAAATAAAATAGCTTACTCAATCCCAATAATACATTTAAAACAAGTGTGAGATGGTGAAATTAATGAAGGGAAATTTAGCGTCTTTACTTGGGATTTTTATGATCTCTTTAATTTTTTTGGCACTTTTTTTGCCTTCTCCCTTATATGTCCTCCCTGCAAGATCCGACAAGCTTAACAACATAGATGCAAAATTGTCACCTGCTCTTCTAAGACTCTTAAATAATCGTAACAACGGGAAACGCATACAGATTTTAGTTTTATTTAAGAATCATAACGATCTAGAACTTCGAAACAAATATCTTAATAGTTTAAGCATAAAGGGGTTAGAAGAAATAGAAACATACCAAATAATTCCAGCTGCACTATATTCCGTACCAATCAATGAAATAAAAAGATTAGCAACCCTTCATATAATAAAGAAAATTTATCTCAATGAAAAATTTCAGGCTATTCCTCCTTATGACGTAAAAACACAATACATTACCACAAAAAGCGAAGTCATTTACAATGAAAGCGTTCCAAGGTTTATAAACGCAGATAAATTGTGGTCTAGCTTTAATGGAAGCGGGATTAGAATAGCTATACTTGACACGGGTATTAGTAGCTCACATCCTGATCTAAAAGGTAAAATTGTCTTAGAAGAAAGTTTTGTACAAAAGAAGTACAACTTCGATTTTGATGAAAACGCTACAGATTTCAATGGCCATGGAACACATGTAGCCGGAATAGCAGCAGGAACTGGTGTAGCCTCAAATGGCATGTACCGTGGCGTAGCTCCTGGAGCTGAGATTATTAACGCAAAATGTCTTAACATGTTTGGGCAGGGAACTACTGCAGCTATATTGAAAGCAATAGATTGGGCAGTATCTGCGGGAGCTGATGTTATTAGTATGTCTCTTGGCTCAGGTATTGGCGACCCAAACGACCCAATAAGTATTGCTGTTGAAAACGCTGTTAAAAAGGGTATTGTTGTTGTTGCTGCTGCTGGAAATTCTGGACCATATTACTCATCTGTAAATTCTCCAGGAGCTGCTTACGGAGTAATTACGGTAGGAGCATGCAACTGGAAAGGACAAATAGCGTCTTTCAGCAGTAGAGGCCCAACATTAACATGGAGTACTGATCCCGATGTTCTAGCACCAGGAGTTGATGTAATTGCTCCTTTGGCCCCCGATTCATTCTTACAAAGAGCAGGAAAGAAATTAGGTATGGACATAAACGGAACCTATATTTCTCTAAGTGGAACTTCCATGGCCACCCCCGCTGTTGCTGGTGCGGTGGCTCTTTTGCTTCAGGCATTTCCAAGCCTTAGGAAAACTAACCCCTATGCTATTAGAATTGCGTTAATGAAAACGGCAAAAAGCATCGGCCTAGGTGAGAATATCCAAGGCGCCGGAATAATAGACGTTTATGAAGCATACCATTTCCTTGATAAGAACTTAAAGGGGAATTCTTTACCAGTTATTGATGTTATTCCTACTGCGATCCCTCAGCCACCACAGATAGTTAGATTTCCCGGCGACGAGGCCGTGACTAATGTTATTGTTTTGAGTGGAAGCAGATGTAGTCTACGAATCCAAGTTGAAGGAAATGTGACAAATTTTGTACACTTTGAAAACAGTACCCTTAGCAATGTTTTTGGTGTTGTCACGCTAGGAATAGAGCTGAAAATTCCTATCGCCACGGTACCCGGTAGATATACTGGGCAAATTAACTTTATTAATTCTTCAAGTGGTTCTGAAGTTTTGGCAAATATATCTTTAGATGTAGAGATAGTTATTCCAAAGGCTAGGGTATTATTTGACTGGTATCACAATTTTGATTTCTCAGATAGTCCTTGGTGTAATTATTATCTTTTCGCTACGCTATTGGCTAACATGTCAATTGATCTAGATGTTTCTGAAGGTATTTTAACTTTGGAAAAACTTGAAGAATATGACGTATTGGCTCTGCCAGACGTAGAACTAATGTTTACACCCGACGAGGAATATGCTATTCAAAGGTTTTTGGAAGATGGAGGTTCTCTGCTTGTCTTAGGAAGTTTCTATAGAGCTTTTGCTGCAGATCCATTAAATAGGATTCTAGCGCCTTTTGGTGTGAGCTTTACAAATAAGACCATATCGAAGGAGAATGATCTTGGTATAGTTCAACTTCTAGAAGAAGTGTTAAACATAACTAAAGACGACCTCGCAAAACATCCCATTACAAATGGTGTGCAAAGTATAACATGGGTTGCAGGGGTTGCTTTGAAAACCAGTAAAAAGATCGGGGTTAGCAACATAGCCTATTTGGAGGGGAATACCGTTATAGCAGCTATTAATGAAACCGCAACTAACGGTGGCAGGATTGTTGTTTTTGGGTGTGAAAGGAATTTTTATGACGATCTCATGGAAAAAAATCCATCACATGTTAAATTGGGAATGAATGTGTTTGATTGGCTTTTAGAGAAAGAGAATGATGTTTTGTTATTACTTGGTAACTATACTTATAGAACTGGTGTACCGATACAATTAGCCGTTTATATTTTGAATCAAACTATTAGAGAAAATGATGTAAATGTTACAGTAATTAGTAGCGATGTTAATTTTACGGTGCCATTAAGTAGTGTAGGCAAGGGCATACTTAAGGGAAATGTTACCCTTATGAAAGAGGGAGTGTACCTTTTCGAAGTAACTTATGGAACAAAAGTAATTAAGAAATGTTATGTTAGAGTATCTTCGAACATACCGGTAGTCACCAAAGTTTCAAATACTCTTATCTTGGGCCATCCGTCGGGCATCGAGAAAAAGTATCCTTCCTGGGTGAAATATGTCGAGGGTATTGACATTATTTGCCGTTTAAATGATTCAATTGAAATTACAGCAAACGTTGTAAGCAATGATACATATCTCAAGGTTACCCTGTATCTTTCACCTTATCTTCAGTTTTCCGATATGTCTCGTCAAGAGTTAACTTTTGAGAGCATACCCATGAATAAGAATGGTAATGTCTGGGTTGCAAGGTTTAGTCCAGGTTTAAATAGTTTTTCAGATATGTACATATATTATGTAGTTGCAAAAGATTCCAGGAATAACACAGTGTTGGATATGAGCAATGCTACTGGAATGTTCCTTCTAGTTGATATAGAACCAGACGTATATTCTAATAGCACTATTAAAGGACAGACAGTAGAGGAAATAAATAAAACAATTAAAGCAATAGGTGTCAGTCTGGGTGACGTAATTCCTTTTAAGATCTATGGTAACGACACGGAAAGTGCAAACAATCGGTTGGAAGCGTTTGCCTTAGTAGTTGATTACGATATTTATGCAATTAGTGGTCTCCCCCTCTTAGTTTTTAAAGGAAGACTAACAGAGGATGGATGGCAAGGCGAAATACATATTCCTGAGAATGGCACTGTAAAAACTCCTCTTGGAAATGTAACGCTACATAGCCCCCTAGTAGTTTTTCTGATTCTACGAGACAGTGATGGACAAGTAGGATACCAGTATGTAATCTTATACGTTACCACTGGAATAATTATCCCGTCCCTTTCATCGCTCTTTTTGATGTTTGTCATCGCAGTAATAGCACTTGTAGTCGTCCTAGTTACTGCCTTCGCGCTTTATAGGAAAAAGAGAAGGAAAAGGTACCTTCCATTACCAGAATATTATCCTACATATCAAATTATGAATTATTGTCCTTATTGCGGAGCTAAACTGCCTCTAGGTGCAAGATATTGCCCGTTCTGCGGAGCTAAGCTTATAGAAAATGAAAAAGGCGAAGACAAATATAGCAAAGGAAATAATTATTGAAATATCATGTTTATAATCTGATTATATACTTCTTTCCATTTTTCTCTTGTTAGAAATACTATGGTTACATCTTTTCTCCTTTTTATTTCATCTGCGAATGGATGATGCAGTTTTAGCCCAATAGTCCCTATTACTGGCTTACTACTGTCAAGAGCCCTTTTAACAGCTTTTTTGAATTTTTCAGAGAAAAGCTCCATTTTACCGATTTCATCTATAATTATTACATCTGCACTTTCGATTGCAGAAAGTATGGCTTTTACACCAATACTTTCTATGGCATCCAAATCCACGCCGTATTTGGAAACTTTATAAGGGCTAGAGATATTTATATGTGCCATCCACTTCCATTCGCCAGTAGCTAAGTCGATTATTTTAAAGCCAATTCTTCTACCTCTTTCTCTTGCTTCAGGTGTGGAGATGCCTCTGACAGTGAATCCTTTCTTGATGAGTTCTTTAATGATTTCTTCGATAAGTGTACTTTTACCGCTTCGTGGAGGCCCTGTAATAAGGATGTTTGCCTTTTTTAGCCCTTTCAACTTTCCCACTCCATCACAGTGTTTTATAGTAAACACTTACCTTACTAAACTACTGGAGTGAATATAATTCCTATCTTAACACATATTCTGATTCTTTCCTTTTAATTAATTTGTTTTATCGAGACACTTCGTCATTGCTGCAACTTTTTAAGATACGTAGTATGTCATTTCGGTTTTCCATAATGTTTCTACAATCTTTATTTCTTAACATATTACCGTGATTTCGCTTGTTCTTTTCGCATCTACATTTTCTAACAGAAGCAATGACTTACGTAACTCCTTACAAGGCGTGGCTTAACGAGAACACCTCTAACGTCAGAAAGTAAGTATGGTACTTCTTAAATTTTGCCAAAATTACCGGGGTCCAGGATATGGCTTTAGCGATGCGAAAGGACAATCCTCAGCTGGTAATGGAGGCGATAATTCTAAACGTGTTTTTGGTACATAAACGAGTTAAATTTCAACAGCTATTTTAAAGGCTGCTGTTATTGCATGTCTAACTCTTTGAGGCTTTGTGCAGTCTCCTACCGCATATACGTTCTTAAAAACAGTCTTAAGTTCCTCATATAGTTTGTTTCTTGGCATTGCACCTACTGCTAGGACTACGGTATCGGCCGGGAATCTTTTTTCTTGTCCGTCACATTTAGCAACTACACAGTTCCTTTCTATAGCTATAGCTTTAGTATTTGTAAATATCTTTACATTTTTTGCTTGTAGTCTTTTTAGTAGAGGCCATCTTGTTGTTCTTTCCATATCTAATCCTACTTTACCAAGCATCTCTATTACAGTTACATCTTTACCCTTCTCAGACAAGTAATCTGCGGTTTCAAGTCCTACACCGCCCCCTCCAACTATAACAATCTTATTGCCACATGCCGATTTACCAGATAATATATCATGCGCCGTAATAACATTTTCTTGATGAACACCGGGTATGTCGGGTATTAGTGGTTCAGCACCCGTAGCGACAATTACTACGTCACATGTCGACTTTCTAATTGTATCAAGCGTTACCTCAGTGTTAAATTTTATTTTTACATGTAACTTCCTTAACATAGTTTCATAGTATTTGATGAGTTCCATAAGTTCTTCTTTATACGGTGGAACAGCGGCAAGCCTAAATTGTCCTCCTAAATACCCAGTTTTTTCACATAATGTAACATTATGTCCCCTGAGTGCTGTAATCAATGCTGCCTCAAGTCCTGCAGGGCCTCCTCCAATAACAAGAATACTTTTACTTTTGTCTGCTCTCTTAACATTATATTTATTTTCTTTTCCTGCTCTCGGATTAACAGTACACTCAACTGGGCTTCCTGAGAAAAGAGTTTCTAAACAGTGTCCACAAGCAATGCAAGGTCTTATTTCACTATATCGTCCTTCATACGCTTTCCGCGGCCACTCTGGATCAACTATTAGCGGCCTTCCTATGGCAACAAAATCTGTTTTTCCTTCTTTTATTACTTTATTGGCGAGTTGGGGGTATTTTATTCTGTTGCTTGCGATTACAGGTATATTTACAACCTTTTTAATGGCTTCTGCAAGGTGTATAAATCCTCCTGGGGGAACCTCTCTTGTTATTAGTGGTCTTGGAGATTCATGCCATCCCGTAGTAATATTTAAAGCATCTACACCAACATCTTCAATAGCTTTTGCAACGATTTTAGTTTCTTCGATAGTTGTACCTCCCGGTATGTAGTCTTCAGTGCTGAGCCTAACTATGAGAGGATATTTCTCCCCAACTACATTTTTTATTCTTTCAACCGTTTCGATTAGAAATCGCATTCTATTTTCAAGAGAACCACCATATTCGTCTCCTCTTTTATTTGTTGCAGGTGAAAGAAACTGACTAAAGAGATAACCAGCAGAAGCGCAAAGTTCAACACCGTCAAATCCCGCAAGTTTAGCTCTTTTAGCTGCTTCAGTGAATTTCTCTTCGATTTCTTTTATTTCTTCAACTGTAAGTTCTTTTGGTGTTTCTCCGGTGAATTTTGAAGGTATTGGTGATGGGGCTACTGGTTGTCTTCCAGTAATTATGGAAGGTGCATATCTACCTGGATGTAGCAGTTGAGCTGTAACCTTTGCTCCCCTCTCTTTAATTTCATTTGTGAACTTTTTCCACCCAGGAATGTACTTGTCACCATCTAAAGATGGTTGACCTGGATGACTTCTATATCTATCATCTGGGCATATTCCTCCCACTGCTATGAGAGCTACTCCCCCTTCTGCTCTCTCAGCATAAAATCGAGTAAGCTTTTCTCCCACGGTACCATCAAATTCTGAGAGACCGATTAACATCGGGGCCATAATAATTCTATTTTTAAGTTCTAACTCTCCTATTTTGCCAGTTCTAAAAAGATACTGAACCTCCACAGGTGGTTTTGAAGACATAAGTGTCCATCTCCTCTTATTACCTAAATTTTCTAATTTTAGGGTACATTAAATAATGCAAGACTAATAATACTTATGTGAAGTAAGTATAGACACCTAAGTGGAAGACTTACAAAGTAACATATTAAGCAAAGTTCACGATTTAGCAAAACACATGCAGTATCGTTAAAAGCATATTCATTGAAGAAAATTAAAAGATGTGTATGTCAATTATTATAATTTAGAACCTTAATGAACTCAGTGGAATTAGTGGGAGTAGAATTAGGCTAGAGTTTTTAAGTTATCATTATTATCAAATTTTGATATTAATCGGGGTAGTTAAATCGTAATTTTGGACGAGATCCAAGCATTAAATTATGACACAGTTTTTTATATATCGGTACCTGTATCGTTTTATGGTTTCAACGAAAGTTGGTGGTGAAACGGTTGGAGAGGTTTATCTCTGAGAGGGCGTTTAGAACTCCGCTTTCCGGTATTAAAAAGTTTAGTGAAAAGGCTCTTGCTTTAGGGGATGTTATAAGGCTTGAACTTGGAGAACCTGATTTTGATACGCCAACTTACATTAAGGAGGCTGCTAAGGAAGCTATGGAGAAAGGTTATACGCATTATACGGCAATTGCCGGTATACCTGAGCTTAGAGAGGCCATTGCTGAGAAACTTAGGGAGGAGAATGGTATCGAGGCTGATCCCGAGAATGAAATTCTTGTTACTTGTGGTGGTTATCACGCAGTTTTTGCTGTTTTTAATATTCTTTTGAACCCTGGGGATGAAGTTATATTAACTGATCCTTCATGGTCTGCTTATTATAGTGTTGCTAAGTTTGTTGGTGCTAAGGTAGTTTATTGTCCTCTTTATGAAGATCGTGGATTTAAACCTGACATAGGTGAATTAGAGAATAAGATATCTGATAGAACTAAGTTAGTTGTTTTGAATACGCCCCAAAACCCGACAGGAGCTGTATTGGATAGGAAAATACTTGAGGAAATTGCAGATATCATTCAGAAAAAGGACGTTATTTTGCTGAGTGATGAGGTTTATGAGAAGATAATTTTTGATGGAGAAAAACATTTTAGTATAGCTTCTATTCCAGACGTTAGGGATAGGGTCATTACGGTTTTTTCATTTTCGAAAACTTATGCTATGACTGGTTGGCGAGTCGGTTATGTAGTTGCTAATCCAATATTTACTGCGCATATGAGAAAAATGATATCTATTTCTACGGTTTGTGCGAGTTCAATTGCTCAATATGCAGCATTGACAGCATTAAAAGGACCTCAGGATGCTGTAGTGGAAATGGTTAAAGAATACGAACATAGAAGAAATTTAATCGTATCAGAATTAAATAAAATCGATGGGGTTAAATGTTTTAAACCTAGAGGAGCTTTTTATGTCTTTCCAGACTTTTCAGAGATTTCTAAAGACTCTATGTCGCTTGCAATGCACATACTTGAAAAAGCAAGAGTAGTTACTGTTCCCGGGGTTATTTTCGGACCTGAAATTGGAGAAGGTCACTTACGATTATCCTTTGCAACTTCACGTGAAAATTTGGAGAAGGCTGTAAGAAGAATACGAGAAGTAATATCAAATCTATAATTAACTGGCACAGTTGATTACGTTTAAATACCTAGTAGAAGATCTAAAGACTTACACTTATACTAGTCCTTTGAGAAGTAGGATGAATACAAATATTTGCACTATTATGAGCATAGTTCCTTCGAAATTGTCTAGTTTCCCATCGTCCACTATACTTCTTTTGAGAAACCACATGCATAATGCTGTTATAAGTAGTTGAAAAAGCACGTATTCGTCTAGAGGGATTAGAATTATCGTCCCTACGGTTCCTAAGATTAAAAGTATTATTTGAGATATCCCTCCTAGTAAATTGCCAAGTGATATATCCATTTTTCCTTTGTAAGCTGAGATGACTGCTATTCCATGTTCAGGTATTGCCGCTAAACCTCCCATTAGGAGACCACTTAATATAGTCGGGTTTCCATAGATTGCAAGAGTTTCTTCACTAACTATAGATTCGATACTTCTAACTATGAGTTCTCCACCAAGATATATCCCCAATATTCCAGCTAAGAATAGTATTGCATACACTTTCGTTGGTAGGCGTGATACTTCTTTAGTTTTTTCGTTTTGCGTAGTTTCTTTTTTTGCTGTAAATAGAATATAGACTATGTAAGAAATCACAAGAAGCAGTGTTGCCTCTCTTGGTATGTAAAATACCGCTGTCGTTGCTTTATTCAACTGCATGCTAAACAATACGTCTATTATGCCGAGAGCAAACACGGCAAGCAATGCAACTATGGTGAATCTTATGAGTTCTATTTCATGTTCTATCGCTGTTTTAGGGATTTCTATACTTCCTCCAGTTCTCTTTGTACCTAGTAGTATTACTGAACCTAGAAGTATCATGTTGAAACCTATCGATGACAGAACTGTTAGCACTGCTATATCTACCATTGCGGGGTTTTTTGTCACATGACCTCGCCATAATGTTAAACCTAACATTACTGCCTCCGGTAAATTTGATGTTAAACTTGTTAGAACTCCAACAAAATATGCTGTAAGGCCAATAGTTTTACTTATTCCTTCTAATCCTTCTATAGCCCACTCAGAAGGTCTAAATACAAGCCAGCCGCCTAAAACTATACCTAAAAGCACCAGCATGGTTGAGATACGTACAAACGCTACGTATAAGTATAAAATTACAAGCATTAAGACCATAGCAATTTCTATTTTACCAACTTTTATGACCTTAGTTAAATCTGATTCCAAAACTGTACCTCCAGATTTACTATATAACCTCTCTTAAATTAACAACAACTTACATAATTTTGATATTTAATAAATTAGCCTTGAAATGTGATATTACTGTTTTTGACCTTTTATTTAAAAGTTAACCTATATGCAAAATGGAGTTTTGTAAGCATGTCAAAATTCGATAATAGTTTATGCTGATATTTGAACTGGGGATTTATCGGTTGAAATTTCAACTTTCATTTCTTTTAAGTCTTTTAACAAGTCCTTCGGTAATGTGAATAGCGCTTTATGTATTTCAGGGTGGTAAAATCGTGTCTCTACATGTCTTTTCTTCATTCTTTCCTCTATTATCTTCACATCCACATTTACTGGATCTAAGGTGTTTGACCCTATTGTAAACATCCATACATCGCCAAAAGATGGTATAAACGCTCTGCACGCTCTAACTTTTCTAAATACCGTCTCAATTGTCCTATAAATTGTTACAAATTCTTTTCTACATGAAAACATACCCTCAGAGTGCGTGACCATGGCGCCTCCATCTTTTAAGGCACTGCTAACAAGTTGATAAAATTCTTTGGTATAGAGAAGTGTTGACGGTCCAAGCGGATCCGTTACATCTACAATAATTATATCGTATTTATTTTCGGTTTCTGCAAGGAATTTCCTACCGTCCATATTTAAAATTTTTACTCTTGAATCTTCTAATGAATCTTTAAACATTTCTGGAACATATTTTTTAACTATCTTCATAACTTCTTCATCTAAATCTACAAGGGTTACGTTTTTAACCGTATTATGTTTAAGAACTTCTTTCAATGCCCCTCCATCCCCCCCACCAATGATTAAAACCTCTTCCGGACTAGGATGGGTAAGCATTACTGGATGAACTAAACTTTCATGGTAGATGAACTCATCTTTCAAAGAAAACTGCACCTTGCCGTCTAATATGAGCATCTTTCCGAAATCTGGAGTATCCACTACCTCTACACGTTGATACTTCGTTCTTCCAGCGTAGAGTACTTTGTTTACTTGAAATATTCTCGAGAGTGTTTTGGTGAGACGTTCGTGGTACAGTATTCCTCCTACATCAATTGCCTGATCTGAGTCATCGTCACTACTCAACTATGACCTCCCCCTTTGCCGCCGTTGTTCCCTCTGCATTTACAGTTAAATTCATAGCGTTGCTGTGAGTTACTATTCCCCTCTTTAGCATAATGACCTGTGTATTGCCAGGTTTCAGCTTTTTTAGTATCTCTTTATATGCTTTCCACGTGCTTTCCTCGCTTTTACAAGTGAATATGTCTAGGGCTGCATATCTGTGTTCTGGCCATGTATGAATGAAGATATGAGACTCTGCAACAACGACAACAACACTAACTCCCTGAGGGTTGAATTTGTGCGTTTTTACACTGAGTATTGTTAGGTCTGCGCTTTCTGCTGCATTTTTCAATGTCTCGACGAGGTACTTTTCATCGTCAAGTATCCTAGGATCTACGCCGTTGAGTTCAGCAATTACATGCCATCCTAGTTCGATCATTTCCATCTTTCTCCTTTTTCTTTCTTTTTTATTTGAATATAAAGATTTTTGAGTTATTTTTATATATGTTTTTCAATTTGAGGTTTTTGTTTTTAATTTGTACTTTAGATTTAGGTTTTCGATTGGAATAAACTATATTTTTGATTACTATATCACACATGATTGGTAGAATTTAAGTTTTTTGTTTTTTGATTTGTTTTGATTTGTTCAAAAAAGAAATAAATGGTTTTGTTCTAACCCGATAGGTTTTAACCAGAAATTTACGCTCTGTTTTTGTTTTATTTAGTTTTAATTTGTTTTTTCTTGCTATTTTATTGTTACTAAGAGAATTTTTCGATTTGGCTGGGTTCTTGCTGTTTTGTTTTGGTTTTTACAATTCTTTCTTAAAAACTAGCAGCATAGTCTTTATGGAACTGACCTTTACTGTAAAAAATTAGTAACTAATCCTTTTTTTAAGGTTTTATACGTCTTTTAGATTTCAAAACATTAATTACGTAGCTCTGTATTTTTCTACGATTTATAGCAAGGTCATCGTACGATTTGTTGCATTTCACCGTAGAATTTCTGCAGGTACCATTGAACTGTGGTTATTGGCATGTTTGAATAGGGTCGGGTAATTCTGGCTCTTATCCATGATGTTATTCTAGTTAGGATGTAGGGTCTGGCATATCGGTTATCCATTAGAATCGCAGCCGCATAGTCGTTTTTGTGTCGCCACACTCTACCTATTGCTTGATTTACCGTTCTTACGGCATCATCTAAGTACCATCTGCGGCCTCTTCCTCTCTCTTTTTCCTCGTAATACTCTATCTTAGCTTTAACATAGGAATCTTTTATATTTGCAAATGGTATGCCTATCATTATCGCTGCTCTTCCTTCTTCGTCACTGAAATTTTGTCCTTCGCTCATTTTTCCTCTGCAAACTGCTGCTAGTACTGCCTTTCCTTTTCTTGCTGCTTTTCTATAATCTTCCAAAATTTCTATATCTGATTTTTCCTCTTCTATGAAGATAGGTGCGCTAAATTTTTCAAGGATTCCATGTTTATGCCATGTGGTTAACATGTTTTTTTGTACTTCATAGGACGGGAAAAATAGTATGGTTCCATTTGGTATGTATGGTAATATTTTTGCTATTGTTTCCCCGTATTCTAGGGCTGTTTCTTCATCTCTTGCTTCATATTTTGTTGTCAATGGTTTTCCATGGATTCCTCGTGTTAAGATAATAGCTAATATGTTTCCTTTACTTATTGTGGGTGGGTAAGATTTTTTGATTTTGGCTTTTATGCCAAGTCTTTCTTCTAATCCTTTTAGGGGTGATAGGGTTCCGCTAGTTAATATTATTGCGTAGGGTTGATCTATTATTTGGCTGAAGGCCAAACTTGGGTCTAAGCATTTATATGTGACAGTCCATCTTCTTTTTTCTCCTGTTCCGTAACTATGGTAAATTGCGACAAAGCTTTTAGGGTCGTAGTTTGATAAAGTTGTGTAGAAGCTAAAGATTCTCGGTAAATATAGTCTACCTAGTTTTCCTTTTTCTGCAAGTTCTCTTTGAATTTTTAACATTGTTGGTATTTGAGCTAGGAACCTGTTTATCCAGTTTTCGTCCATGCCTACCTCAGCCAGTTTTTCCATGAATTTTGTTCCTTTAACTGGTTCCTCTACTGGTAAGTCGATTATTTCAAAAACATCGTTTATTTCGTAGAGCATTCTTTCAAGTTCATGTGTTCCAGTTACAGTTAAAACTTCTTGTAGTGCTTTCTCTAAGGTTGCTTGGCCTAGAGCTTTTGATAATACTTCCGTACATATGTCTTCTATATTGTGAGCCTCGTCAAAAATTAGGAAAGTGTCTTGAAGACTCCATGAGAGGAGGCCTCTTATTGTGGGGTTTAATACATATTGATAGCTACATACTATGACATTTACTTCGGCTGCCAGTATTTTTGATAGGAAATATGGGCAAATGTTTCTTTTTTCTCCATATTCTTTTAATCTTTCTACGGTTGCTAATCTTGGAACGTCCGATGGAACATCTACTGGAACTTTGATCTGTTTTAGTCCTGCTTGGCAAACCCATTCTCCACTTGCCTGGGGAACATGTTGATATATTTGTTTGATATAGTCTCCTCCACCTAACTCTGCGTCCTCTAAGTTTTTTATACTTGCAAGACAAGCATGTAGAGCTTCTTCAGGATCTGATATTTTTCTAACCACAGGGTTTAGACAGAGTCTTGATCTAGCTCCTTTAACTACGAAAGAAAAATTTTTGTTTTTTCTTTTGTTAATTCTTTCAATTTCTAAAGCTACCTGACGCATTTGAGTATGAGTTCTACTCGTATATATTACTTGTTTTTCATATTGAAGGGTTGTTGCTAGTAAGGCAGCAGTTTTACCAAAGCCTGTTGGCGCCTCAAGAATCGCAATCCCCCCTCCCTCGAGGATACTTTTAACGTCTTTCATATATTCTACCTGTTCATTGTAGGGATAATCGTAAGGGAACAAAGATAACAACTTGTCTTCTTCCATTTTAAGGCTACTCCCAAGTAATTTTGATCTGACAATACATCGCACTATTATAACGTCAAATTCGGACATCTTTTATATATCATGGGTTTGTTAAATTAAGAAAATTGGAAGGTTTAAATGTTGTACCTACTATTATAACTTATGTGCTTGGAAATGGGTGAAACGCTTTGAAACGGATACAGACGATGTGCATGATTTTGCTAACGATTATTTTTACGGCATCTGTAAATAATTTGAATGTATTATATTCTTCTCCGACGACCACTTCCAACGCATCATTTTCAGTAAAAGATTACAATGCAAATAGCACTTTTGTACCTTTAAGAAGAATTTTCGTAATTTCAAGCAATAAGAGTTCTTATATTGACGAGTTTGCTTTTTTGGCAGCATTACCTTTATCTGTTTTTCATCATGAAAACTCTGTTTATGTTTCGCCCATTCTCTTCTCCGATCTAACTATAGCAGAGGAAAACCTATTAAGGGATTGGGTGTCTTACGTGAAAAGACATAGTAATGTAAGTTACATTGTAAGTATCGGATCTCTGAGTTTAGATGACGAGAAAAGACTACATCAAACCGTTGAAGCTCCAATATACCCATCTTTTCCCCTGAACGATTTGTGTGCACTATCTGCGGATCTTGCTTCTCTTGACTGGAAAAATAGCACAATTGCTGTTCTAACTCCTGTTCCTGAAAATCTTTCAATTTTTCAAGCAAATGTTATCAAAGATACATGGAAAATCAATTTTAAGGACGCAAACGTACGCAGTGAATCTTGGAGTATCAATATTCAAGAAGGAGGAAAACAAACAATTAAATTTCAGACGTTTGAAAATGAAAGCTGGATTGAGGGATACATTGAAGGATTATCCACTTCTATAATTACATCTCATTATCTTTTAGATCCTTTAGATTTCAATGTAAGTTACAGTAGGTATTCATGGATAAGTTCCTGGGTAGGTTCACTTACCGTTCCTAATGATGTTATTTGGCTTAATTTAACGCTGCCTACCATAAAATCTCTCGTTAGTGAAAGAAAGGTAACTAGTGATTTCTTTATAGTTCCCAATGCTAATAGTGGCAATTATACGCTTAACATTGTTGGAGAACATGTGAACTACACTAAGCCACTTAATGTTTCTCTCAAGTTTCATGCTGGTTTGAGACGAACATTAAGTGTTCCTAATGATGTTATTTGGCTTAATTTAACGCTTAATTGGGATGAAAAGAGCGATGAGGATCTTGATCTTATGGCAATTTCACCTGACGGAATGGTTGCTAGCTGGTCTATTTCCGATAACAAGGAAAAAGGTTCCGCTAGCGAAAAACTTAGTGTTTACTGTCCTACATCGGGTGATTGGACTATTCTTGTTGGATGGTGGAATGGGGTAGGCAGCTTAAATGCAACATTATCCTATAGTTTAACCATTAGATCAAGTAACGTAGAGAAGTACTTGGAAACAGCTTTAAATGCGGCTGTTCTATCATCTAAATTAAATGCTCCACTTCTCTACACGTTGACAGACGATGTTCCATCCAATATTCTAGAAACTTTATTAGAATTATCCGTTTCAAAGGTCATTCTTACCGACCCTTACAGAAAGGTTAGTAGTAATGTCGTACAGAAGCTAACTGCAGCTGGTATTGCTGTCGAAGTGCTCAATTCTAAGGAAGATCTATATTCCAAAATTGTTGAAGACGACAGCAGTGGTGTGGTTGTAACGATCCCAGATATGAGGTATTTTCCAGCTTCTGCTTTAATAGCTGCCTACCATAAAATGCCTGTCGTAATTCTCCCTCGAAGTTTAATAACGATGGTAGAGGCATCATGGGTCCCATTTATCCCAGAATATGGGCAATATGAGGGAACTACTCTTGATGATATGGTTCCTCACTTTTATATGATGAAGAAGTTGTCTGATAGGTTTTTTGATTTCTTAAGTGGATATGGGCTTAACAATAATGCTATTATTGTTGTTTCTCCTTTGACATTGCTGAAACCAACTTTTGATAGGGCTATCATCGGTAAATCCATTGTAGGGAGGATTATTGGCAATAGTGAGGAGGAAATCGTCGCTTTTGCGTTGAGAAATCTTCTTTACCCTGCTCTAATTTATAGTAACTTTAATAGAGATAAGGCTCTCCTAAGCTTCTTTGCTTACACCTATGGGGTTCCCTTCCAAGATAATTACGGTATTCTTCGAAAAGTTTACGAAAAACGTTACATTAACGATTCTCTTGCATCACATGATTATAACATAACTTTTCAAGTCGGTTATAATGATGTTCTTAGCATTTTAAATGACGGCGTTGGCATTTGGGTGTTATCAACACATGGAAACGTCATATATGGTAAAGAAGGAAGACTTTATGGCATAGGCGTTGTAACCCTAAGTAACGTGAGAGTTAAGTGGGGAACTGAGGGTGGCGATGAAAATAATCCAGATGCAAATGGCGACAAAATTGTTGATCCTCCCTCCACATATTCTATCTCGATATACGACTATAATTTAGACGCTAATCTTGGCGATCTAGGTTCTACCTTGGTGGTTATTTCTGGTTGTTTGGTTGGTGCATCGAGAATCCCAGATATATTGCTGAAACATGGAGCCGCTTTTGTTTTAGCTCCTGTTCGTACAGTTTATTTTGAATCTGCTGGATGGTTCGCAACGAGATTCTTTCAAGAAGTGGCAAATAATGTTACTCTTGGGGAGGCTTTAAGGAGGGGTATTAGGGATACTAGCGATATTTATTCTGAGGGTTTTTTGAGCCAGTCGGACTGGTCTCTTGTATACATTCTATTTGGTGATCCCTTGGCAAAGTTATATTCAAATAGTTGGGAAGAACCGTTACCCGCTGAAACAGGAAAGGTAGTTGCCGATGGACATATACCAGGTTATGGTCTACATGAAATTGCTGTAATTTCATTAAATGGGTGCCTTATGGACGATTTGAACAAGATTTATTCGGTTGGTTCATTTAAAATTTTTAATATATCTGAAATTAGTATAGATGACATTTTTGAACGAATTTATTTGTTTAAAGCGATAATATTTGAGAGCGGTACTCTGAATATTCTTAGTGATGATTTAGAGGCTTATAAATCAGTGTTAGAAAGTTACATTAAAGATGGTGGCATAGTTATAGTTTTAGGAGTTGAGAGTCAATCGCTCGAGTGGCTTCCATTGAAAATAGAGTCAAGTGTTTCTAAGCACGGTTCAACAATAAGGTTATCATCTATATATCATCCATTACTAGTTACTCCGAATACTTTGAATGAAAACATGGAATATTATGGTATTTTTGTAACGTTTGATCCTAGATACTTTATTCTCGCAACCAATGAAGAAGGTCGACCAGTATGGTTAGCTGCAAGTTATTACTTTGGAAAAGTAACTGTTTTAACTATGAAACCTGACATCAATAATAACACTGCTTTAATTCAGAACCTAATTGCATGGAGAACCGTTCTTCCACTTTTCATCGAAGACGCGCATCTTTCTAACTCCTTGGTTTTGGAAGGAAAAAAGGTGACATTGTCTTTGAAGTTAACTGACCGATATTTACGTGAAATATCCGATGCAGATGTCAAAATTTATATAGGCTCTAAGACTATCGAAGCCACTTCCATGAGTAATGGTTCATATACCGCAACGATAGACACTAGCGATCTTGGGGGAAATATACAAATAATTGTCAAGGCGTTTAGAGAGGGGTATGACCCTGTATCTGCTGTTTTAACATTAAGAGTTATTACGTACATTCACTTAGCATTAACGTTTACCGTCTTAATTCTATTTATCGTTGTAATCTTCGTATTAAGAAAACGTAAAAGAAAGAGAAATCTAACAACAAAGATCGAATTGACTAGAAAGACTACAACTGAAACAAAACCAAAGTATGAAGCGCATGTTTATGTTTGTCCATTCTGTCAAAGCCGTCTCAACGGTCCTTATGCATATTGTCCCTATTGCGGTTCTTATACGGGTTTTAAGGAAAAATAGTGATAAAAGTAGTATAATTTATTAATATTTGCCTAATAGTATTGAGTAAGGGAGTAAAAATGAGTTCAGGAAAGATAATACCAACTATATGGTTAATTTACTTTTTGTTTGCACTAATAAACCATTATGTAGGGTCTTTGCAACTTGTAACACCAGAAATCGAGAAGATCATGTGGATTACAGCCGTTGTGTCTTTTCCGATATTTGCAATTTCGTTAATAAAGCTGTTTGAAAAAGAGGGGGAGAAAGAGGCTGTTGTAGTTACTGAGAAACCTCTTGATTTAGTAATGCCTGAACTTGATGTTTCGGATGAGAGTATTGAGGTTGTTAACGCTCTACGTAGGGAATATGAGCAAAAAATTCTACAGCTTCAAGAGAGAATAAAGGAATTAGAAGAAAAATTAAAATATTACGAATCGCAAAAACCAAGTGTTGCTATGCCTCAAGTAACACCCATAAGACCTGAACCCGCAGAACCTCCAATTAAGGAAGAAGTAATTCTTACAGATTTAAGAAGTGAACAATTAGCAATAAAGGAATTATTAACTAGATTAGACGAGCAATTTGAAGAAGGGAAAATTTCAGAGACAGCATATAGGCAAATGAAGAAAAGATACGAAGAAAGGCTAAGAGAAATAAACAAGAAATTAGAGGAACTGGAAAAATAAGCCTAACATTGTTAAGTATTTTAGTATTTTATCCAGTCTATCGCTAACTTAATATGTAAATTTCCATTTTCTGTGACTATTTCTCCATGCCCTGGTAGAAGTTTGTCTACTTTTATTTTCGATAACCTTTCTAAACTGTTTATTAAGTCTCTTAAACTACCGCTTGGTAAATCAAACCTACCAACCCCACCACCAGCAAAAACGGTATCGCCTGAAAGAAGAATTTTCTTTTCCTCGTCATACAAACATATACTTCCTTTTGTATGACCAGGTGTATGAAGAACTTTGAAATTAAAATCGCCGAAATTAATATTATTACCCTCTTCTAGATAAGCAGAAATTTTAATCGGTTTTAGTTTCGCGCCAAACCCCCATGCGAACACATATTCATCATCACCTTCTTCTAAGTATTTAGCGTCAATTTTGTGGGCTAAAACATCGATGGATCTTCTTTCTAAGAGTTTAACAACACCTCCAGAGTGATCAAAATGCATATGTGTTAAAATAATACACTTAATATTTTTAAGATCGACATTTAGCTTATCAAGGGTATTTAGAAGCTGGTTGAAATAGAGACCAGTTCCGCAATCAACCAACATAGCCTTTCTATCCTCATCAATTATTACATAAATGTTAGAGTCGAAACCCCTTCCCTCAATACAGTAAAGGTTTTCAACGACCTTTATTGCTTGCATTCATGTCACCTATCTTGCATTTAATACCCTTAAATACTAAGAGAACTGGGAACTCATTAATGATGGTTGAAACTCTCTAATCATCTGGAGGCTAACTTTTACTCCGCAAACAGAACATTGATGTAACTTAATAAAAGTTTATTCTTTCTATGCAAAACTTTTAGCAAATTGGAGTTGTTATAACATATAATTATGATGGATTGTAAAGTGAAAAGGAAATAATTGTAGTAAAGAGAACTTGCCTTCCGATTTATGCAGTTTACAGGTCTTTAATACAGCAAGGTTCTTAAGTTAAACAACAGTCCTACTTTCTGATGCATGAGTCCCCTTAATTTACTGCTAAATGAAGCTCATGAACTCGTCTAATTGTAGTTCTTTAAGTTTTTCTTTGGTTGGTGTTCCGTTTTCGTCCCAACCTCTCAGTTTATAGTATTCATCAAGCATTCTATTGAACTCGTTTTTGTCAATATGGTATCCAGTTGATGGCAGGATTTCCTCGTAGAAACGTGGCGGTAGGTAGTCATCTTTC
>Ga0190307_1000052_pt1 | contig 38894 bp, 46 predicted proteins | sample 48700745_MG_FD_161653 | JGI IMG/M metagenome (GOLD analysis project Ga0190307, IMG submission 161653) | Hydrothermal vent sediment bacterial communities from Southern Trench, Guaymas Basin, Mexico - 4870-07-4-5_MG | ecosystem: Environmental > Aquatic > Marine > Hydrothermal vents > Sediment ... | reverse complement strand
CTGCGCGAGCTGAGGGAGTGGAAGGGGCTGACGCAGGAAGAGCTGGCAAAGGTCCTTGGAGTGACGAGACAGACGATTATAGCCATCGAGAAGGGGAAATACGACCCATCGCTGAGATTAGCCTTTAAAATAGCGAAGTTTTTTAAAGTTAAGATTGAAGACATATTCATCTACGAGGGTGAAGGGGATGAAAGGTAAGAAAATCGGGGGGTTCTTTCTTTATTTTCTCGGTATTGGCTTGGGGATTGTCATGCCTCCAGTTGAGAGGCTTGCCTGTATGATGGTTTCAAGCGGAGAGGTCTGCACTGGGATAAACATACTCTTGCTGACAATTGAGCTTAGTCTGATGATGCTCGGCGCGCTTCTCATTAGCCTTTCTCACTTCTTCAAAAGCTCCCATCACTTCAGCGGATTCTTGGGAGTTTCCACAGGCCTAGGAATAGCCCTTATTGGAGGCTATGCTGGTTTGAATGCCCTTGCGCTCTTCGGTGTGGCGCTCGCGACCCTCGGGCTAATTCTCTACAAAGCGGGAGGGTGAAAAATGCCCGCAGTAAAAGTTGAAAATCTTGAAAAGGACTATGGCAAAGTCAAAGCCCTTAAAGGGATAAGTTTTGAGATAAAGGAGGGCGAGATATTCGGCCTTATAGGGCCAAATGGCGCTGGAAAGAGTACAACTCTCAAAATTCTGGCGACCTTGTTAACTCCAACAGGAGGAAGGGCAGAGGTATTTGGATATGACGTCGTTAAAGACGGGGATGAAGTTAGAAAACTCATAAGCTACCTTCCAGAGGAAGCTGGTGCCTATAAAAACCTTAAGGGGATTGAATATCTCCAGTTTATGGCAAAACTCTATGCTAAAACCGGAAAGAGTTATGAAAAGATGCTTGAGCTTGGTGTAAGACTCAGTGGACTTGGGAATAGGTTAAACGACAAAATATCCACCTATTCCAAGGGTATGACGAGAAAACTCTTACTTGCCAGGGCCTTGATGGTCGAGCCTAAGCTGGCGATTCTAGATGAACCTGCAAGTGGACTGGACATAATCAATGCGTATTCCATAAGGCAAACGATAAAGCAGTTTGCAAGGGAGAAAGGAATAACATTCCTGGTTTCGAGTCATAATATGCTCGAAGTTGAATTTCTTTGCGATAGGGTAGCACTAATTAATGAGGGAGTAATCGTGGAAACCGGAAGTCCAAAGGAGCTGAAGGAGAAATATGAGGCAGAAAATCTTGAGGAGGTCTTTATGTCCATAGTGGGGAAGGAAGGAGGTTTTCAATATGGGTGACTTCTGGATACTTGTAATGAAGGAACTTAAAGACCTTCTGAGGGATAAAGGGCTTATATTTGGTATAATAATAGTCCCCCTAGTCATTTATCCTGCTTTAGGGCAGATGATGCAAGTAGGGTTTGAGCAGGCTCAGGAAGAAACTAAGGTTGTCCTGGTAAACCTTGACGAGGGTCAATACGGGAATCTGCTCATTAAGGCTCTTGAGACTGCTCCCAATGTAACTCTCACAAAGATAGAGGCTTTGAGTATTGATGAAGCCATTAGGAAAGCTCAGGAGAAGAACTATAACATGATTGTAATAATCCCTGATAACTTTTCAAAAGCCATAGAGAACAACCAAAAAGCTCAAGTTGAAGTGTATGGCATAATCAAGGGTATAAGTGGAGGTATGAGGGAAGCTGTAAGTGAAGGAAGAATAAACGCTGTCTTAACGGTTCTTAACGAGTATCTTGCAAAGCTGAAAATAGGGCAGAGCATAGAAGGTGATCCAGAGGCTATTTTAAGGCCGATAGATGCAAAAAGCTTCACTGTAATTAAAGGGCGCATTGTTGCTGTTCCGCCTTCCTTGGTAGCTAACATCATAGCATCTCAATCTTTTTCCATGCCAATCGTAATATTCATAATGATAATATTGGTTGCCCAGATGTCAGCAGGGAGCATGGCAATGGAAAAGGAGAACAAGACCCTTGAAACTCTCCTTACTCTGCCCGTGAAAAGAATAACGATTGTTGCTGGAAAAATGGTTGGAACTGCAGTAATAGGCATAATAGCGGCAATAGCGTATATGATTGGTATGAGGAACTATCTCGGTAGCATGATGTCTTCATCCAGCAGGATTGGGATTTCCCTCGAGGATCTAGGGCTAAAGGTTACTCCACAGGGGGCGGCGCTTTTTGTCCTTATAATGTTCCTGGCAATGATATTTGCCTTAAGCTTCGCAATGCTACTTGCAGTTTTTGCAGAGGACACAAAGAGCGCAAACACAGTAGTAAGTGCAGGAATAATGCCTTTGGCCTTTCCTACGTTTATACTTATGTTTGCGGATATAGAAACTCTACCTCTGGCAATCAAATACATTCTGCTTGCAATACCCTTCAGCCATCCAATATTGGCTTCTAGAGCAATGCTCATGGGAGAATATTCCACAATGTATGTCAGCGTGCTTTATTTAGGGGCAATATCAGCACTAACGCTTTTTGTAACCGCAAGGTTTTTCACAACAGAAAAAATTCTCACAGCAAAGCTGAGATTTAGAAGAAGATAGCTTTTTCTTTTTAAACTAATCCTGAGAACTGGAAGAGCTTGAAAATTCCAAGGGACAAAGCTATAGTGACGGTTGGTGTAGCAATCCACCCAAATGCTATCTCCCATATAACCTTCCTCTCTACTCCCCTTCCTGCTGCAAGACCCACTCCAACAACTCCACCCACTATAGCTTGACTTGAACTAACTGGGAGTCCGAACATGTTCGCTAAGCTAACCGCTATGGCAGATCCAAATTGGGCGGAAAAAGCCGATATGGGCCCAAGAGAGGTGATCTTTTTTCCAACAGTGTACATAACAGCATAGCTGAAAGTTAAGGAGCCCAAAGCTAAGCTTAAAGCCCCAAACATTCCAGCAGTTTTTGGACTAAAGAAACCCGCTCCAACGAGAAGGCCCGTGGCATTTGCAACCTCATTTGCTCCAAAGTTAAATGCCATATAAGATCCTCCAAGAACAGCAAGCCATTTGTAAAGAAACTCAATTCTGCCAAGACTTTTGATGCTGTTTATTATTTTTCCATAAAACTTGAAGAGTACTAGGGCAAAGAGTGCTGCCAAGATAGGGGAGAATACCCATGCTCCGGCTATTTTAATTAAAGTCTCCCATTTTATCGGTGCGTTTATTGCTATTCCTACTCCAACAACTCCACCCACTATAGCCTGGGTAGTAGATACTGGGAGTCCTTTTATGGTGGCTATTGTCACCCAAATGCCAGCTGCTAGAAGGGCTATTATAGCAATTTTAAGGGTTAGATACTCGGGTGGAACAATGCCTTTGCCTATCGTTTTCATAACCTTGTAGCCCTTTAAATAAGCCCCAAGCATGACAAATATGGCTATTGTTAAAGTTGCCTGATGGAAGCTCAACAGTCCAGCACCTACTGCAGTCCCCATCGCGTTTGCACTATCGTTGGCTCCTATGTTCCATGCTATATAGAATGTAATTGCAATTGCTGCTATTACTATTGCCTCCATGGCTTTCACCATCTATATAGTCTATATAGTGGAGGAGGAGCTTAAAAAAATTAACTCTTATGCCTTCTGATTTTTATTTTACGAACGTAAAGGTAAATTTAGTGTCTGCTGGTGTATCATCTTATCCATTGAACATACTATTTGTTCACTTTTACTCAAAGGCAGATGCCGAAAGAGGTTTCTTGCCATACCGAAAACTAAATAAATGCACTAGGAGAAATAATATCGACAAAACTTGGGAGGAAGAGACGATGATAGAGATTCGTTTTCACGGTAGAGGTGGACAAGGTGCAGTTACGGCCGCAAACATTCTAGCTGAAGCAGCTTTCTTAGAGGGCAAGTATGTCCAAGCATTCCCGTTCTTTGGTGTTGAAAGAAGAGGAGCTCCAGTTACAGCTTTCACAAGAATTGACGAGAAGCCAATTAGAATCAAGACCCAGATTTATGAGCCAGATGTTGTGGTTGTCCTTGATCCCTCTCTCTTGGACACGGTTGACGTTACAGCCGGTCTAAAAGAGGGAGGAATGGTAATTGTAAACACCGAAAAGACCAAGGAGGAAGTCCTTGAGAAGCTCAAAAAGAAGCCAGCCAAACTGGCACTTGTTGACGCTACAACAATAGCCTTGGAGATCCTCGGTTTGCCGATTACAAATACCTCGATTCTTGGTGCCGTTGCAAAAGCAACGGAGCTAGTTAAGGTAGAAAGCGTGGAAGAGGCCATTAAGGATACCTTCTCAGGCGAACTTGGTGAAAAGAACGCCAAAGCTGCAAGAGAGGCCTTTGAGAAGACTGTTATTCACGAGCTTTGATTTTTCCTTCCTTTAAAATCCATTTAGGGGTGAAACATCTTGAATACTTTATTCGGGGAGAAGAAGGCGAAAGCTGAGAAAATGGTATTTAAGTCCGTTAATGAGTATCCAGAAGCTCCAATAACACTAGGGACAACATTATCAAACTTCACAGGTGACTGGAGAACTTTCATGCCAGTTGTTGATGAGAGCAAGTGTGTAAGGTGTTACATCTGCTGGAAATTCTGCCCAGAGCCGGCAATATACATCAAAGAAGATGGATATGTAGCGGTAGATTACGATTATTGTAAGGGTTGTGGAATCTGCGCGAACGAGTGTCCAACGAAGGCAATAAGCATGGTAAGAGAAGAGAAGTGAGGTGGTAAAATGCCAAAGAAAGTTGTGAGTGGTAATTATGCTGCTGCTTACGCTGCTAAACATGCTAGAGTTGAGGTTGTAGCTGCTTATCCCATCACTCCTCAAACTTCAATTATTGAGAAAATTGCTGAGTTCATAGCCAATGGAGAAGTTGAAAACCTTCAATATGTTCCAGTGGAGAGTGAGCACTCTGCAATGGCGGCTTGTATAGGTGCCTCAGCTACTGGTGCGAGAGCTTTTACTGCTACTTCAGCCCAAGGTCTTGCTTTAATGCACGAGATGCTTCACTGGGCTGCTGGAGCAAGACTTCCAATAGTTATGGTTGATGTTAACAGAGCAATGGCCCCCCCATGGAGTGTTTGGGATGATCAAACTGACTCCTTAGCCCAGAGGGACACCGGCTGGATGCAGTTCTATGCTGAAAACAACCAAGAGGTTTATGATGGGGTATTAATGGCGTTCAAGATTGCGGAGCACGAAAAGGTTAATCTTCCAGTCATGGTAGTTGAGAGCGCATTTATTTTGAGCCACACTTACGATGTAGTTGACATGCCAGAGCAGGAAGAGATAGATGAGTTCCTCCCACCAAGAAAGCCCTTATACACACTTACTGACTTCGAAAATCCATTCTCCGTTGGTGCCTTGGGAACTCCAGCTGACTATTACGAGTTTAGGTACAAGATAGCTGAGGCAATGGAAGAAGCAAAAAAAGTCATCAAAGAGGTTGGAAGGGAGTATGGCGAGAGATTTGGAAGAGACTACAGCCAAATGATAGAGCTATACAGGACTGATGATGCTGAGATAGTGTTCATGGGAATGGGTTCCCTCATGGGAACTGTGAAAGAGGCAGTTGACATGCTCAGAAGTGAGGGATATAAAGTAGGTGCCGCAAAGGTTAGATGGTTCAGACCGTTCCCGAAGGAGGAGCTCTATGAATTGGCAAAGAACGTTGAGGGGATAGCGGTTCTCGATAGAAACTTCTCATTTGGGCAGGAGGGAATCCTCTTCAACGAGGCTAAGGGTGCTCTGTACAACACTGATGCGAAGCCAATAATGAAGAACTACATCGTTGGACTTGGTGGAAGAGACCTAACTGTGAACGACATAAAAGCAATAACCAAAAACATGAAAGAGATAATCGAAAAAGGCAAGCTCGATAGAGAAATTGAATGGTACCACTTGAAGAGGTGACAAAAATGGAGCTTCCCGCTGATGTTAAGAAAAGATTGACTCTGCCATTTGAAGAGCACTTTTATGCTGGACATACTGCCTGTCAGGGTTGCGGTGCAGCCTTGGGATTAAGATATGTCCTTAAGGCATATGGAGGAAAGGCAATATTCGCAATTCCCGCATGTTGTTCTACAATCATAGCCGGTCCGTGGCCGTACAGTGCTTTAAATGCTCCCCTCTTCCACACGGCATTTGAGACAACGGGTGCAGTAATTAGCGGTATTGAGGCTGCTTTGAAGGCAAAAGGATATAAGGTAAAGGGTGAAGATGGAATAATGGTCGTTGGATGGGCAGGTGATGGAGGTACCGCGGACATAGGTCTGCAAGCCCTAAGTGGTTTCCTTGAAAGAGGTCATGACGCCCTCTACATCATGTATGATAATGAGGCTTACATGAATACCGGTATTCAGAGGTCTTCATCAACTCCATACGGAGCATGGACAACAAATACACCCGGTGGAAAGAAGCACTTTCTTGAACAGAAACCAAAGAAGAAGGTCATTGATATCGTAATAGCTCACAAGCCAGCGTATGCTGCTACAGCTAGCGTTGCTTATCCAGAAGACTTCATGAGAAAGCTCAAAAAGGCTCAAACGATTAAAGGGCCCGCTTTCATTCAGCTATTTACACCGTGTCCAACTGGGTGGAGAAGCCCAACAGACAAGAGCATAGAACTTGCTCGTCTAGCAGTTCAAACAGCGTATTTCCCGCTGTTTGAATATGAAAACGGAAAGTATAAGATAAACATGCCCTCACCAAACAAAGAGCCAAAGCCCCTAGAGGAGTATCTCAAGCTCCAAGGAAGATTTAAATACATGACAAAGGAGGACGTGGAGATACTCCAGGAATGGGTGCTCAAGGAATGGGAGGAGCTTAAGAAGAAGGCCGAGCTCTTCGGCTGATTTTTATTTCTTTTGCGAAAAGTTTAAAGAAAAGTGGGATAATTCACTCGGGGTGGTATGTATGGCGGAAAGCCCGTTCAAAGCCGATATTGAAAGAGTCCAAAAGGAGTATAGCGAAAAAATGACACCAGGTGCAATAGTTTACATTCCCGGAAGTAGCGTTGTGAACAAGACCGGTAGTTGGAGAGTTTTTATGCCAAAGTTTAACAAGGATAAGTGTGTCAGATGTTTCTTGTGCTACACTCTCTGCCCAGAGCCGGCAATTTATCTGGACGAGGAGAGCTACCCAGTGTTTGATTACGACTATTGTAAGGGTTGTGGAATCTGCGCAAATGAGTGCCCAACCAAGGCAATTGAAATGGTTAGAGAATCCAAGTGAGGTGGTATAAATGCCCATGAGAAAAGTTATGAAAGGTAATGAGGCCGCTGCTTGGGCCGCCAAGCTTGCAAAGCCAAAAGTAATTGCTGCATTTCCAATCACACCATCAACTCTTGTTCCCGAAAAGATTAGTGAGTTCGTAGCTGATGGAGAGCTTGACGCAGAGTTCATCAAGGTTGAGAGCGAACACTCAGCAATTTCTGCATGTGTTGGAGCAAGTGCTGCAGGAGTTAGGGCTTTTACAGCAACGGCTTCACAAGGTTTGGCTTTGATGCATGAGATCCTTTTCATAGCTGCTGGAATGAGGCTTCCGATTGTAATGGCAATTGGTAACAGGTCATTGAGTGCTCCAATTAACATCTGGAATGACTGGCAAGACACGATAAGCGAGAGAGACACCGGCTGGATGCAGTTCTATGCTGAAAACAACCAGGAGGCACTCGATTTAATATTAATAGCATTTAAAGTTGCCGAAGACGAAAGAGTTCTTCTCCCAGCAATGGTAGGTTTTGACGCGTTCATCTTAACACACACAGTCGAGCCAGTCGAAATACCGGATCAAGAGGTAGTGGATGAGTTCCTTGGAGAATACGTACCAAAGCACGCCTATCTCGACCCAGCTAGACCAATTACCCAGGGTTCCCTTGGATTCCCGGCCCACTACATGGAGGCGAGGTACAAGGTATGGGAAGCCATGGAGAATGCAAGGGAGGTAATTAAGGAAGTCTTTGACGAGTTCGAAAAGAAATTCGGAAGAAGATACCACATGATTGAAGAGTACAAGACAGAAGATGCTGAAATAATCCTTCTCACAATGGGTTCACTTGCTGGAACACTTAAAGACTTCGTGGACAAAAAGAGGGAAGAGGGAGTAAAGATCGGAGCCGCAAAGATGACGGTTTACAGACCATTCCCAATTGAGGAAATAAAGGCTTTGGCCAAGAAGGCAAAGGTTCTTGCAATTCTAGAAAAGAACGTGAGCTTTGGAATAGGTGGAGCGGTCTTTGCAGATGCGAGCAGAGCACTTGTAAACGAGAAGGAGAAGCCAATACTGCTTGACTTCATACTGGGCCTTGGTGGAAGAGACGTTACCTTTGAGCAACTTGAAGAGGTCGTTGAGATTTCAAAGAAGGCACTTGAGGGAGAGAAAGTTGAGGAAATTAACTGGATAGGGTTAAGGAAGGAGATTTTGTGAGGTGATTATGATGGCCGTTAAAAAGCCCCCTATCACAACTCGCGAATACTGGGCACCTGGTCATGCTGCATGTGCTGGATGTGGACCCGCAATAGTAATGAAGCTTGCCACAAAGGCATTTAGTGAGGCCATGGAAGAAAAATACGGTGATCCAAACGCATTTGCTATTGTCCATGCCACAGGGTGTATGGAAGTCGTTTCTGCTGTATTCCCATATACAGCTTGGAAAGCTCCATGGATTCATGTGGCATTTGAAAACGCTGCAGCTGCAGCAAGCGGTGTTGAAGCTGCATGGAAGAAGCTCGGCAGGAAAGGAAAGATTCTTGCAATTGGTGGAGATGGTGGTACAGCGGACATAGGTCTCCAAGCCCTTTCAGGAATGCTTGAGAGGAGACACAATGTGGTTTATCTTATGTATGATAATGAGGCTTACATGAATACCGGTATTCAGAGGTCTTCATCAACTCCATACGGAGCATGGACAACCACATCACCTCCAGGAAAGTACTCAATTGGCGAAGACAAGCCAAAGAAGTGGGTTGCTCTTATAGCTGCGGCTCACCAAGTCCCATATGTGGCCACTGCAAGCATTGGAGATCCGTATGATTTCTACAGGAAGATGAAGAAGGCTGCAAGCGTCGATGGGCCAGCATTCGTTCAAGTCCTTGCACCATGTGTTCCGGGATGGAGGATCCCATCAGAGAAGACAGTAGAGATAGCCAAATTGGCAATTGAAACAGGTCTTTGGCCACTCTTCGAGATTGAAAATGGAGACTTCCACAACATAAAGTTCCAAAGGTTCCCCAAGGATGGAAAGTTCAAGAAGCCAATTGAGGACTACCTTAGGTTGCAGGGAAGATTTAAGCACCTCTTCAAGAAGCCTGAGGCTATTCAAGAGCTCAAGAACCAGATAAAGGAGCTATGGAGAATTCTTGGCAAAGAAGTTGAACTTCCATGAATTTTCCTCTTTTTTGTTACTCATTTTTGTGTAATATTACATACTTTGTGTGCAAAAACTTATAAGCCTTTTTAGACTAGCCTAAATTAGAGGTGATAGAAATGACAATAAAAACTCCACCTAGTTTTAACGTGCCCGGATTGGGCGTTGATCCTCTTACCCAGAGAATAAAGGAGAAAGAGAAGGAATGGAAGTACAAAGTAGCGGTCTTAAGTGGAAAAGGGGGCGTTGGGAAATCCACAGTTGCCGTAAACCTAGCGGCAGCCCTTGCAAAGCAGGGGTATTTCGTGGGTATCCTAGATGCGGATGTTCATGGTCCAAACGTAGCAAAAATGCTTGGAGTTGAAAAGGCAGAAGTTTTGGCAGAGAAGTTTGAAGACGGTCATTTTGAGATGATACCTCCGACAAATGACTTTTTGGGTCAGACTACCCCCATAAAGGTAATGAGCATGGGGTTCATGGTTCCCGAGGATCAGCCCATCGTTTGGAGAGGTCCTCTGGTGACTAAGGCTCTTAAACAACTGCTCGGCGATGTTAAGTGGGGAAGCTTGGATTTCATGATAGTGGACTTTCCTCCGGGAACTGGGGACCAGATTTTAACCGTTACCCAGACGATACAGCTTGATGCTGCCATAATAGTTACCACCCCTCAGGAGGTAGCGTTGCTCGATACAGGTAAAGCTGTGAACATGATGAAGCAGATGAATGTTCCGTACATAGCGGTTATTGAAAACATGAGCTATCTCATATGCCCCCACTGTGGGAATAGGATAGATCTCTTTGGAGAAGGCGGTGGGGAAAAGCTTGCGAAGAAGGAAGGAGTTGACTTTCTTGGAAAGGTTCCCATAGATCCGAAGGCAAGGGAAGCAAGCGACAACGGCATACCGATAGTTCTTCATGAAGACACTCCAGCAGCAAAAGCATTTATGGAGATAGCTCAAAAGCTTATTACAAAACTGGAAGAGCTAAAGAAAAAGAGTAAAACTTAAATCTCTTTTGAATTATTATCTATCGATGCACGGCTGAGATCGGCACAGGCCGAAACAGTGATGCCGCGCTGGACCTGGCTACATAATTTTATTTGGTGGAGAAAATGAAGAAATTTTTAATCATAATGCTCTTCCTAATGCTTCCTCTTGTTTCCGCATCTCAGTTAGAATTCTATCCTAATAAAAATGCCTTTGAGAAGTTCTTATCTGATGGAAGAACGTATTATGTGATCTCCGGGGAGAGTGAGTATTCCCAGGCATGGGGATGGTATGTGGATGAAAAGCTCTCCCGGTTTAAGGATAGAGGAAGCGAAGTGCTTGTTCTTGTTGGGAATGTGTATGACAATCCAGAGATGAAAAAGCTCTGGAATTTAACGGGATTGCCTCCAGAAGTCTCTTTGAAGCCGTCGATCATAGTTCTTAACGAAGTTGTGTTCTTCACAGGGGACGAGAAGAGTATATACCTTATAGAGAAGGCATTCTCACCATATTATAGATTCAGAAGTGGAGAGATTTATATTCTCTTATCTGTGGGTATCTTTTTACCTCTTTTCTTCGCGTTTTTGTTTTCTAGACATGGCACTTATGCTCACTTTTTTTATCTCCTTGTAGTTTCTCTCTTTGCGCTCTGGATTTTGAACTCCATACCATTTACTATTGAGGAGAGCTTCCTTAGAACTACTTTTCAAAATGCTTTGCTGGGAAGTAAAGACTCCTTACTCTCTTTTGCCCTCAGTTCCTATTTTCACATCTATTCCCCAACAGAGGAGGCTCTTCTTGTTCTTCATCTCTTTGTCCTTTTCTTCACATTCACACTGATGTTTTTTATAGCGCCAAAACCCTATAGAGAGCTCGGCTTCCTAGCTTTTGGCTTTATCTTTTCATCTCCTACTTTCAGGAGCTCTATTACAGATATTTCCACAAACATTAGTGTGTTTCTCCTAGTTCTTGTTGCAGCACTTACGCTAAATGCAAAATTCACGGAAGACACTCCTAAGACAATCGGGCAAGTTTTTCTCCTCTCACTTGTTGTTGCGGTAGGCGGCCTAGTGTGGCCTTATCTGATTATCTTTCCACTTTTCACGTTTTTTGTCTTTCCAACAAAGTCCATAAGAAACTCCGTTTATGTAGGATTGAGCATTGCTTTCTTTATTTTAGGCATAAACGTTTTTTCAATTCCAAATATATCTTTGTCTTTTGATCTGAGCCCTCTCTTTGTCTTACTGAGAGAAGGAATTCTTCAGCTGATGTTGATCCTCTATTTGCTGTTTAACTTCAGAAGATCCTTATTAAATATGAGAGGGGGAAAGGCATTGTTTTTCTGGCTTCTAGTTGTTTTTATCCCCCTATTGGCTTATTCTTCACAGTGCCTTCCAATGGTTCAATGCATCTCAGCCGCTCTCGCAGTTAGAATGATATGCGAGCTTTCTACTCAAACTTAATTGCTCCAAACACTGCAGCTTTTAAATAAGGTCCTATCTCCTTAATGATTCCAGGAGCTTGGGTGCCCTTCTTCAGCACCAAGAGTGTCTCCATAAGTCCAAGCTCTTCAAGTCTCTTCACGTCCCTTGAATGCCCGGTTTCTATCAGAGCTTCCTCAACCTTTTCGCTTATTGTGCCTGCAATGAATATCTTATCGTATCCATCACTCGTCCACTTTTCTATTTGTTTCAGTTGCTTTTCGGTGAATTTTCCCTCCATCTCCCTAGTCCCAAACTCCACTTTTGTTATTTCCAATTCTATGGGAATGTAATCTATCCAGCCAAACTCCCTTATGAGTTGTCTAACTGGCTTGTTTCCGAAGAGAGATTTGAGATAGTAAAGGGGGACCAAAACATCCTTCGGGGCTGGTGAGAATACCCCAATGTCAATGTAAACTCCATACCCAACCTTTCCAAGGTCAATAAATCTTCCCCTGTATATCTCTCCTTCTTTTATCTTGCTTAGATTATATGGGATTTCTCCAAATTCCTCCCTTATAAGATTCGCAGAAATTTCCTTGTCTTCTCCCTCTACGGTTATTTTGGCCCATTGTTTTTGAGTGATTCCTATCTTCCACGAAACTTCCAACTCTCCTAAAAGGGATTTAAGCTTCTTATTGAGCTTTTCAAAACCACTTCTATCTCCGTATATCTTCTCAAGAATAACAATCTCCATCCTATCATCCCCGCAGTTCACTAAATGCAGAATCACGCTTTTATTCCAAGTTCCTTCTCAAGCTTTTTAATTTTTTCTTGGAGCTCTTTAACTATTTCGCTGTTGTCGTACTGCATGAGCATTTCTCCACACAATGGGCATCTGAATTCATATTCCATTGCCTCATCAAAGGTCAGTCTTGGGTGACCTGGAGTCCCACAGTGGTAGTAAACTTCTTTGGTTTCCTCTTCAAGCATTTCTTTGAGTCTTTTGAGCTCCTGCATTTTTCTGGCTTTTATGATCTCCGGCAGTCTTCTTGTTTCAAGGTGCCAGTAATAGTAATACCATCCGGTGTCCTTGTCCCTAACTCTTCTAAACTCCGCAAGCTGATTATCGTAGAGAGCATATAGGATTTTGCGAACAGTATTTACTCTTATCCCAGTTGTTTCTGCAATTTCTTCATCAGTCGCTTCTTTCTTTTTTTCGAGAGCCTTGATTACCTCAATAGCTTCCTCTCCTCCTATCTCCTCTGCGAATTTCAGGAGTTCTTTGTTTTTTCTTCTAGCCATGGTAAGACCTCCAAGTTTCTGGATTTTATCTTAAAAATTGAACTAGGTTGTGAAACGCTGTATGCTCCTCTAATTATATTTAGACTTCGCAGTATATATAGGTTTTTGTCGAAAAAAGAAGGCTAATGTACAAAAAAGGACTTCAGCTATTCGCTAAAATACTCATCAACAAGTTCCTTTGCGGAGGGTTTATAGAGCTCAAGAATTTGAATGTCCTCTATAACGTTTCCCTCTTTAAGCTTCAGCTTAACCTTACCTCCATAAACCTGAAGATCGAGAAGCCCGTATATTGCATCCTCAGCCTCTAAGGGAGTTTTAAACTTCATTATATACTCGCCACTCTCATCTATGAGTTTTACCCAGTATTCGTTTTTCCTCTTAAAAGGGCGGGTAACTTTCGGTTTGAATTTCTCAATTGTTATTTCCAATGAAGCCACCTCCATGATACAGTTGCCCTTTAAGCCTTTTGTAGTCCTTTTATGGTTTATCTTTGTTACTATTTTTAAGCCTTTGCATATTAAAGACCACTACCTTTATGTACTCTTCTTAGCATGAGTACTTTAGGGGAACAGTTATGTATACAGTTGAAGTCTTTAATTTGAAGAAAAGGTATCCTAAAAAGATTCCTCTTCCCCTGAGAAGGGTAGAATGGGTTGAGGCAGTTAAAGGTATTACCTTTAAGGTTAAAAAGGGTGAGCTTTTTGGCCTTCTTGGACCCAATGGAGCAGGAAAGACCACTACAATAAAAATGCTCACCACTTTGCTTGAACCCACAGAAGGAAAAGCAAGAGTCTTAGGATACGACATACGGAAGGATGCAAGGGAGATCAGAAAGAGAATAAACCTCGTAGCGGAGGGAGAGAGAACTCTATATTGGCGTTTGAGTGCGTATGAGAACCTAAAATATTTTGCAAGGATTTACTACGTCCCTAAGAGAGAAGAAAAAGAGAGAATTGAAGAGCTCCTTAAATTAGTTGGGTTATGGGAAAGAAAAGATGACCTCGTCATGAACTACTCAAGAGGAATGAAGCAGAGGCTGGCCATAGCGAAAGCCTTGATAAACGACCCAGAAGTCCTGTTTTTGGACGAACCTACTCTGGGCTTAGACGTTCAGAGCTCTATATTCGTTAGGGGATTCATAAGAAAACTTGTTGACGAGAGAGGCAAGACTGTTCTCCTAACTACCCACTATATGAGTGAGGCAGAGCAACTTTGCGATAGGATAGCCATAATAGATCATGGCAGGATTATAGCCCTTGATACCCCAGATGGTCTTAAAAAGCTCGTTAGAGATGAAGATGCTGTTGAAATACGTCTCAAGGGGAAAGGCACTTTTGATAATTTGCCTTGGAGAATGGCGGTTGTTGATGAGGATTCCGAAAGAGGAATTATAACCCTGAGGGGTCAAGTAGATGAGGAAGAACTTCCCAAGTTAGTCAAATGGCTTGTAAAGAGGGGGGCAAAGATAATAAGCGTGGAGCAGAAGGAGCCAACTCTTGAAGACGTTTTTATAAAGCTCACCGGTAGGGGGTTGAGGGATTGATATTGCCGGCTGTAATAGAGAAGGAGTTTAGGATGTTTTTCCGGTATCCTTTAAGGGTTGTAAGCTCCATTTTAGTTGGATTAGTTTTCCTTCTCCAGTTTGTCTTCTTTGGACAGGCAGTTCTTGGAGGTAGGTACTCACAACTGCTCGCCACTTCTACGGGAATGGGTGATTATCCTACATACGCTTTGATTGGCTATGTTTTGTGGTGGGTCTCAGTTTCCCCTATGGAGGCTTACGTTTGGGGCGTGAGAAGAGAGCTCCAGAGGGGAACTTTTGAAATGAACATTCTTTCTCCAGCTAAGATTTTAGAGTTGCTTTCTGGATTGGCCATTAGCTGGCTTTTAATGGACTCTGCCCTTATGGGGGTTGTCTTTGCGATTGGTGCTGTGATATTTGATATTCCCCTTACCGTCTCGGTAATCTTGAAGTCAATTCCAATTATTCTAGCATCGCTCTTTGCGTTTTTGGGATTTGGCTTCATCTTTGCAGGCCTTGTAATGCTTCTAAAGAACATAGGACCTTTTGCTCAGATATTTGAGTTCTCAATGATTTTCTTCTCTGGAGTATTCTTCCCTCTTAGCGTAATGCCCGAATGGCTGGTTGCTTTTTCAAAGACATTCCCGTTAACTCATGCTACTTCTGCAGTGAGGGCTATCTTCGTTGGAAAAACGTATGCAGAGATACAAGGCGAGATAATATGGCTTCTCTTTTTGATTCCCCTCTACTGGATGATTGGATACCTGATTTTTAAATGGGCGGAGAAAATAACCCGGGTGATTGGATATGGAGGTTATTAACGAGCTTAGGGCACTTTACGGTGTTGCAGTCAAGAGCTGGAGAATCTTTTTGAGCTATAAACTATGGTTCATCAGTGACGTTATGTTAGGTTTCTTTTTTGTCGGTCAGGCCTTGTTGATAGGGATAGGTCTTACCGGAGAGAGAAACTCTCCCGCGCTTCAGCGCCTCACGGGATATTCGGACTACGTAACCTTTGCTGTCCTGGGATTTATGGTATTGGGCTTTGGATTAACTTTTATTAGTGGCTTTGTATGGAGCGTTGTCGATGAGCTCTATGCCGGGACTCTTGAGTACTCTTTTGCAGCACCAATAAGGAGGCTGACCTTCTTTATGGGCAACGTGCTTACCCGAATTTTCTTGTCTCTCATCTATATGTCTATCTATGTTCCCCTTTTTGTGATTATATTTGGGATCCACTTCAACTTCCTCAACTTCATTAAAGCTCTTCCAGTACTATTTGTAGGCACCGCAGGGATGATAGGTATGGGAATGGTAGCTGCAGGCATCGTCCTCTATTTGAAAGACCCGGGTCCGTTTATAACGATTCTCGAAATGCTAGTCTTTGCCCTAAGCGGTGCGATGTATCCGATTTCAATCTTGCCCAAAGGGTTGCAGATAATGGCAAAAATTCTCCCCTATGCCCCAACGAGTGAAGCTGTAAGAAAAGTTGTTGCCTATGGATATGAAAAAGCCTCCCAGGAAATCTCTTATCTTATCTTTCTTTCACTGCTTTATGCCTTGCTGGGGTATCTAAGCTATAAATGGAGTGAAAAGCAAGCAAAAACAATTGGCTTAAAAAGCTATTAAAAGGGCAAACCCAACTTCAAGTCTTCTGCCATTCTTTTAATTTCTTCCAGCGGGAGGATTGCACTTCTTGCACCCACTTTCTGCACTGTGAGATATGCTAACAGGGTTCCAAGTTTTGTTGCATCTCCCAGCTTCCAGCCTTTAAGAACCCCGTAAATGAATCCGGCATCAAATGCATCTCCTGCTCCGGTAGAGTCTATCACTTCAGCACTCAGGCCTCTAATCTCGAAGACTTTTCCCTTATCATCCCTAACCATTGCCCCACCGCCGTTTAGGGTTATAATGACGTTTTTAGCCCCAACATCGTGGATTTTCTCCAAGCTTCCATACTTTCGTTGGAACTCATCTTCATTCATTAGTAGATATGTTATTTTGTCTTCAACAGAACTAGGCACCTCTGCCTCTCCTATGTCGAGTGAAATGGAAACCCCGTTCTCGAAGGCAAAGTTAACGGTCTTTTCAATGAGCTCTTTCGGATTGGAGGACATGTGAACATGCCTTGCCCTTGAAAGGTATTCAAAATTAACATCTCTATAGGCATTAGCGCCGAGATGCTTCACTATCCTTTTATCTTCCCCCTTTATTAAGGAGATGGCGATTCCAGAATGTTCATTGACGACTTTAATACCTCCAACATCCACTCCAATTTTCTTAAAATAGTGTATGTGCGCCTCTCCAATTTCATCGTTGCCTACAGCTCCGATAAATCCCACCTTAACTCCCATGTGGGCTAACCAGGAAGCGGTATTGCCCGCAGCTCCCCCTAACCCAAAGTGGGCTCTCTTAGCAATTACTTTCTCGTGAAACTCGGGAAATCTCTCAACAAGGAGGATTATATCATAGTTGAGATTCCCAATTGCAACTACATCAAACATTCTTTCACCCCTAATATTCTTTCCATTTGGCTGATTTATATTTTTCTCCGTCGAACGTCCTTTTGTATACATCTTCGCCTAAGATAATGCTTTTATACTCTTAGATGTTAGTTTAAACGATTGTCTAAACCTTTAGATTATGGGTGATATGCAATGGAAGAGAAATTAGAAAACGCCCTTAACTGGGCTCTCGAAAAATTTAAAGCGGAGTACATAGAGATTCGCTATGAGAACATCAGCAAGAACACTTTAGAGCTCAAGGATGGAACTTTTACAACTTTTGCCGGCAAAGGGCAAATGGGTGTTGCAATTAGGGTTCTAGCAGATGGAGCTTGGGGATTTTCTTCAACAAATAGAGTTGAAAATCTTGAAAAAGCTATAGAAAGTGCATACAAACTTGCAAAAGCAGCGGCAAAAGCTAAAAAGGAAAAAATTCAGCTTGCGGAGATAAAGACCAACCAAGATATCGTGAAGAGCAAGATGAAAATAAAGCCCAGAGATGTTTCAATAGAGGAAAAGGTTGAGAGGTTAATGGATCTGGAGGCTCTTCTCAAAGAAGACAAAGCTATAAAATCAACTTGGCTTCGCTATGAGGATGCAAGTGGTGAGAAAATCCTCATAACAAATGAGGGCACAAAAATAAAATGGGATCTGAACTACATATGGCAATACGTTTGGGCAACGGGCAAAGAGGGAGAGAAGCTTGCAGCTGCGAGAGATGAAGTTGGAGCTGTAGACTACGGCTGGGAGTTCTTCAAGGAGAGAGAGCCAAATGAGGAAGTTGCCGAAAGGGTCATAAGAAAAGTTCATGCCCAACTGCAGGGAGTTGGCCCAAAGAGAGGAGAATTCCCAATAGTTGCTGGGCCGATAGTTGTGGGCATTATAGCTCACGAAGCCCTTGGACATCTGGCGGAGGCTGATTTGACGATAAACTCGCCGTTTAAGGATTTAATTGGCAAGCAAGTTGCTCCTGAATACGTCACAATGAGCGAGCGCATAGTTGAGGGGGGCTTTGGAAATGACTGCTATGATGATGAGGGGGTTCCGGTTAAGGACATTCATATCATTGAAAACGGCATCTTAAAAGGGATAATGCTGAACAGGGAGTATGCACATAAGTGGAACATGGAGCCAAATGGACATGCAAGGGCCGAAAATTACACGTATCCGCCTATAATAAGAATGCGCAACACAATCTTCGAGCCGGGAGACTGGAAGTTCGAGGAGATTATAGAGGACATTAAGTTTGGATATTACGTGGTTGACTTCAGAGGAGGCCAAGCTCAGCTTAACTCAGCCTTTCAGGTAGGAGTTCAAGAAGGTTACATGATAGAAAACGGTGAAATAACGAAGCCCATAAGAGACACTTCGATAAGCGGAATCGCGATTGAGGCATTAAAGAAGATAAGTGCTGTGGGAAATGATTTTGGTCTTGAAATGGGAAGATGTGGAAAGGGACAGACTGCTTTTGTCAGCTCTGGTGGTCCACATATGCGCTTTGATGGAGGAATAGTAATAGGGTGATGAAAATGGAAGAGCTGATTCGTTTTGGGGAAAAATTCTTCGATGAACTTGAGATTGCCGTTTACAAGAACAGAGATGCAAGCGTTAACATTGAACTCAACGAGGTTTCCACTTCGGCTTTGAGGGAAAGGGTTGTCAGCGTTGTTAGGGGAGTTAAAGAGAAAAAGCTCGGGGTTTCGATAATTGACACTGCGGACAAAGAGAAAATCAAAGAGGCCATAGAAAGGGCATACAAGATGGCAAAGCTCAACAAACCCGATGAGAGGTGGATTTCGCTTCCAGAACCGGGAAAATACAAAAAGCCAAGAAAAGTTGATAAAGAGCTCAAAGAGGTTTCTCCAGATTACTTTGTGGAGCTTGCGAGAAGAGGCATAGAGCTTGCAAGGGAAGAAGGGATAGTGGTAGCAGGCGGCGGTGGCGGAGCAGAATGGGGAGAAAGCTTGATAATGAATTCTCACGGAGTTAACGTGTCTCAAGAGGGTGGAGGAGCTTTCTTTTACATTGAGCTTGTTGGAATGAAAGAGGGCAGAGTAACTCCCGGGATTTTTGAGTTTGATGCAAAGCTTTCTCTCAATCTTGAGGTGGAAAATGTTGTTAAAAATGCCCTGCAAAAAGTTAAATGGGCGTTTAAGGTTGAAAAAAGCAAAACAGAAGAAGCAAAGGTAATCTTGGAACCGTGGGCAATTTCAAGCCTTCTATCCTATGCACTCTTCCCTGCGTTCAGTGGGGAAAAACTTGTCAAAGGAACAACTCCACTAGCCAATAAAATAAATGAGAACATTTCAAACGAGCTTCTTGCCATATATGATGACCCACTCCACGAGCTCAGTATAAACCCAGTTATAGCGGACGATGAAGGAGTACCAACTAGAAGGAACGCAATAATCGAGAAGGGCGTCTTTAAAGGTTTCATCTGGGACAACTACTGGGCAAAGGTTTATGGAGTTGAGAGCACTGGGAACGGGAAGAGAAACATATCCACGGGTGGAATAAACATAGGCCTCCATAACGTTGTAATTGAAAGTGGCAAAAGAACTCTCGAAGAGATTATAGGAGAGGTGGAGCATGGTTACCTTGTGGATGGCTTCCAAGGGGCTCACTCGAGCAATCCAGACAACGGAAACTTCGCAGTTGTAGCAAATCCAGCGTTCTTGATAGAGAACGGTGAGATAAAGGGCTCCACAGTGTTTATGATGAGTGGCAACGTTTACGAGCTATTGCCGAACCTCTACGAGGTAAGCAAGGAGCAAAAAGTATTGCCCTTTGGGGGAAGCATGGTTGTGCCCTCAATGGCCTTTGAGAACGTGAGAATAGCGGGTAAGTAGGATATTTTATCCATCCAACCTTTTTTAAAACCTCTCTTTGATTTTACCAACATGTATGAGTTGACGGAAGATTACAAGCTTAGGAAGATAACTAAATACGAGCTCGACATGGTGGATGAAAGGGAAGACTTGCTCATAATCCCTCCATCTTCAAAAGCCGGCTCCTGCGGGAATGATTGCGTTTTCTGTTATCTTATGCAAAACCCACTGCAGATGATATATCGCGCTTCTAAACACGATACCCTTAATGATCCCGATCTTGAGAATAGAATAGCCTACGCGAGAGAGCACTATGACCTGTGGATAAGGGTCACTGATACGAGTGCAAACGTTCGCTTTGATGAAAAAAGGATCGAGAGTTTGCACTCAGCAGGGCTTGATGAGATTCAAATTTCTCTCCACACCACAAAGAGGGAGGTAAGGATTAAACTTATGAAAAACAGAAACGCTGGAAAAGTTATTGACCTTTTGCCCAAGGTTGTGGAGAACTTTAGGGTCATAGCGGATATAATATTGACCCCTGGTTACAACGTTTTCGATATAAGGGAAATCTTAGATGAGTTAGACGGCTTTGGTGTTCATGAAGCCAGACTCTTCCCGATTGGGGTTACTAGGTATTCAAGGACGAGAGCATTAACGAGGGAAGAGCTTCTCTTTGTTAAAAACGTCGTTCTTGAGAAGCAGAAAGAGCTCAGCCTAAAGGTAGTTATTCCCCCAATATTTCAGGCACTACTTGGGGAATTCAAGATTCCTCTAGAGCCTTTTGACGTTGAGCCTTCTCTACCAACTTACATTTTCACTGGGGAGCTGGCTTATCCAGAACTCAAACGTCTCTTCCCAAAAATTAACGTCGTAATGGTCAAAAATGAATTCTTCGGGGGTAATATAGGTACTGCCGGTTTATTAACGGCCTATGATGTCCTTAGGGAAGTTGAAAAGCTTCCAGAGGTTGAGCTGGGAGTACTTCTTCTCCCGGAGGTCATGTTTTATGGAGACTCTACTTTAGACGGCTGGAGGAGAGAAGAACTCTTCACTAAAATTTTGGTGGAGAAGGGGTATATTGTCGAGACTGCCCTTGAACCCCAAGAGATTCCAAAAATACTGGAGAGGTTGTGATCAACACCTTTAAAAACCTATTGAGAAAGTCACTAAAGGCGAGAAAAATAGAAAAGGTGAGAGAGCATGAAAAATCCATTTGAAAAAATGCCAACCATACTTCTAGCGGATGAAATCATTGATAAAGCGTTTAGGCGAGCTGAAAAAGCAGCTTCGGCTTTTAATCCAAGGGGGGGTGTGGTTAGTAAAGCGAGACAAAGAGAGGAGCTTAGAATAAGGACTGTCTCAAACGTTATTAGGGATAACCTTAGAAAAATTCTCAATAGGACACCAGGTGTTTCCACTCTTCCTCCATTCTATCAGGAGCTCTTAGATATACTAGTTGACAGGAGGATGTTTCATAAGGCTTTGGCCTCGATAAACTGGGCAATAAAAACCATAAGAACATTAGAAGAGAGATACGTGGAGAAGATACGGTATTTAAGAGATCCAAAGGAGATTGCACAGCTGAGAAGGGAATTCTATGGGAGGGTTGCGAGCGTCATAAAAGACATAGCCGACAACCTTGAGTATCTCAACACGGCTAGGAACGTTTTAAAGGACATACCCATGATTGACCTCACTCTTCCGACAATAGTAATAGCGGGCCATCCAAACGTTGGAAAGTCCACACTTTTGAGAAAGCTCACGAATGCCAAGCCTGAAGTGGCTAGTTATCCTTTCACGACAAAGGGAATAAACGTTGGTCAGTTCGAGGAGCACTGGATGAAGTATCAGGTCATAGACACGCCTGGCCTCTTAGATAGATCATTGAGCGAAAGAAACGAAATAGAAAAGCAGGCGATTTTGGCATTAAAGCATCTGGGCAAGCTGATAATTTACATCTTTGACCCAAGTGAGTACTGTGGCTTCCCAATAGAGGAGCAGATGCACCTTTTTGAGGAAATATACGAAGAATTTGGTGAATTTCCGTTTATAGTGGTGCTGAATAAGATAGACATTGCAGATGATGAAAAGATAAAAAGAATAGAGGAGTTCCTTAGAAGCAGGGGGATTGAGCCTCTAAGGATTTCTGCTGAAAAAGGGCTTGGAATAGAGGAGCTAAAAGAAAGGGTGATAAAAATAATAAAGCCCGAAATGGAGGCTATTGCCCGCAGTATGGGCAGAATTGAAGGTGAATAGGCTTCAAAGCTCCGCAGTACTCACACTTTTCTTTTAGCTTCGCTCCACAGTTGGGGCAGTATAAATAGTCATCCTTCACGGGAAAGCCGCAGTTATAACATTTATTTTGGGCAATTCTCCTCTTATAGACCCTTTCAGGCTTGAAGTATTCTCTTCTTAGGTAGTAGAGGGCTAAGAGTGTGGCAAGTGCCCCAAAGAGGCTTATGCCTATAAGCTGAATTGTGCTCCATATTGCAGAGAGGAGCAGGTAAATAAGCAACAGCGAAGAATACGCTATCAGAGAAGAGGTGTAGATGTTTTTGTATCTCCGAAGAAGCAAAAGCGATGCTACGAAAACTGGAATGGCAAATAAAAGCTTTAACATGAGAACTTTAAGCCTGTAGGCATTGTAGGCCCTTCTATATTCCTCGTTTGCCTTCTGCATAAGCTCCTGAATCTTTGAGCCAATATCCTCCAGCTTTCTGTGGGTCTGTTCATAGGCACTTTTTGCCCCAAGATATTGGAAATGGGCTTTCTCATAAGCTTCCTTCGCTCTCAGGTATTCGGCCCTTAGCCCCTCCGTTGCATTCCCGCTCTCAAGTGCAACTCTGTATTCCTCCCTTTTGAAGAGGTAAACCCTCTCCGCCTCAGTTAAGTTATTTTCTGCCTTTTTATACATCTCGAAGAGCTGTTTGTCGAGTTCCATCAAGCGGCTTTGATTTTCGAGAAGGGGTTTTACCCCGTATTTTTCCTGATAATACTCATAATCCGGTCTTTGGGGGACGTTTTCGAGCTCTCTGAGGAAGTTTATGCTCGCCAGAAGGAGGAAAGCAACAAACAAACTCGCAAGTATCTTTTCAATGCGTGAATATTCCATCACTTGCCCCAGAATAAATAGGGAGTCCAAGTATATAAAACTTTCACGAGAAAAGAAAGAAATCAGGCGTTTGCTTCCTTAATGAGGACTGCGTTTACAACACCATCTTGTCCTGGTCTTGAAGTAACGATTGCCTTTCCAATCTCTGTCTGTATTATTGCACCTTTTGTAATGATGTTCCTTCTAACGTACTGTCTGTTGGCTGGGTTCTCAACTACGCTAAGGATTTTTACCTTCTTGCCCTTTCCGTTATCAAAGACGTTTGCGTAGAGTGCCTTTACGAGTCTGACTTTTCTGTTGCCACCGTATGTCCTGATTATCTTTCTCTCTTCTTTGTCTTCAACCACCCTTGTGAAGGCCGACTCTCTTCCGAGCTCCCTCTTTCTCTTCTTTCTTGCGAGTATAATCCTTCCACCTGAAGGCTTTTTGAGTGATCTTCCCTGCCAGATAGCCATAACTCTCACCTCATGATGATCTTAGCCCTATGGGCATTTTAGGGATTTGCTTATAAATCTTTTCCCTTCCAAAATTCTTAAAACCATAACCCTCTTATCTCTCCTGGTGGTGCAGATGGGAGCTGTAAATGCTTTTGCCAGAACCATTGTTACTATTACAAAAAATCCCAAGCTTTTGCTGATTCCATTGATGATTTCGATTATTTTAAGCCCAATTTCTGCCTATCTTGTAAAGGAAATGCCAGCCTTTGAAAGCCTTTCTGAACTTCCAGAAAGCAGTAATGAGAGTATTATCTTTGAAGAGCACGGTGCGTTTTCTGAAGAAATGCTTACCGAACTTGCAAACTTCTCTAAGTTTTTGCTGGTTTTTATGCTCATTTCTCTTCTCCTTCAGGCTCTGAGCGAATATGCTATGATAAAAGGTGCTTTAATGGCGGAAGAAGGGGAAGAATATTCCCTTATTGATCTGATACATGAAGGCATAATGCACGTTTTTCAGGTGTTTCTGATACTCATAATTATTGGAGTTATAAGCTCTGCAATCCTTTTAGTTCCCTTATTTTTGTTTAGTGCCTTGATATTTCTCTCAGGGAGCGTAGCGTTAATTCTTCTCCTCATCTTAGTCGAAATGCCCCTAGTCTTGTTTGTAATAGGGGCAAGCTCAATGGCGGTGCCTATTTACGTGTTAAGCAACTCCATCAGTTCTTCTTTGGGATGTTTTTTACTAGCGTTCAAAAACAAACTCTCCTCTATGACTTTTGGGGCACTGCTCGTTTTGTCGATCTTTTTCCTTTTGGCGGTCCCGGCATCTTTCATTGGCCTCTTATTCTTGGGGAGAACTGACTTTGTGGGGAATTTAGCAGCTAATCTTCTGCAGGCTCCATTTCAAGCTATAATCCAGGCATTAGTAGCTATTGGGGGGTTGATGCTCTACCTTGAGTTTTCAAAGAGTGGATATGAAAAAGAGACAATAGAAGAGTTTAAATTTTAGCCTTTTCTCTCTTTTGCCGCTTTTACTAATCCTCTGAACACCGGTGCTGGGTTCATGGGTCTTGATTTGAACTCCGGATGAAATTGAGTTGCTATAAAGTAGTGCCTGTCGGGCAGCTCGAGAATTTCCATTCTTCTCTCATCGTCTCCAGCTATGCCGCTGAAAACAAGACCCGCTTTCTCAAGTTGTTCAATATATTCTGGGTTTACCTCCCAGCGGTGCCTGTGGCGTTCGTAGACGAGCTCTTTACCATAGACTCTGTGGGCGAGAGTGCCCTTCTTTATTTTTATTGGATATGCTCCAAGTCGCATTGTACCACCAAGCTTATCAAGATCTCTCTGTTCTGGCATGAGATCAACAACTGGATGCGGCGTTTGTGGGTTTATCTCAGTTGAATTTGCCCCTTCGAGACCAAGAACATGTCTTGCAAACTCCACCACCGTAAGCTGGAACCCAAAGCATATTCCCAAGAATGGAATATCGTTTTCTCTCGCATATTGTATGGCCATAATCTTGCCTTCGCTTCCTCTTGCTCCAAATCCGCCCGGAACTATTATCCCGTGAACCCCTTCAAGAAGTTTAAACCCTTCTTTTTCTAAGTCTTCCGCTTCAATCCACCTTATTTTTGCTTTCACATCATTGGCAACGCTCGAGTGCTTCAATGCTTCCTTTATGCTGAGGTATGAATCGGCAAGTTTAACGTACTTTCCTACGATTGCTATCTCAACTTCCTCCTTCAAGCATTTGTACCTTCTGACCATTTCTTCCCATGCCCTTAGCTCTGGTTCCCTATCCTCTAGTCCAAGCCTTCTGGTCAGGTATTTACCAAGCCCTTCCCTCTCAAGCAGAAGTGGAACTTCATAGGTGTCCTCAACATCGTAAGCGCTTATTACGGCCTCCTCAGGCACGTTTGTAAACAAGCTTATCTTTTTTCTAGCCCCTTCCTCAAGCGGATCCTCACTTCTGGCTATTATTGCATCTGGCTGAATTCCCAGTGAGCGGAGCTCTTTAACGCTGTGTTGTGTGGGCTTTGTTTTTTGCTCTCCAACAACTTTAAGCTTTGGAACATAAGTTACGTGGACAAAAGCCACGTTCTCCCTTCCTTCTTCGAGCTGCACTTGACGTGCTGCCTCAAGGAATGGCATGCTCTCTATATCTCCCACCGTACCTCCTATTTCCACAACGAGCACATCGTAATCCTTGGCTATTCTCCTTATTCGATCCTTTATCTCGTTGGTAATGTGAGGGATAACTTGGACGGTTGCACCTAAGTAGTCGCCTCTTCTCTCCTTTTCTATGACGGAGGAATAAACCTTTCCAGTTGTTATGTTGTGGTCAAATGTTAGGTTTGTGTCCAAAAAGCGCTCATAGTTTCCAAGGTCAAGATCGACTTCTCCCCCATCATCAAGCACAAAAACTTCTCCATGCTGGTACGGGCTCATAGTTCCGGCGTCGTAGTTAATGTATGGGTCTATCTTGATGTTTGTGGTTCTAAAGCCTCTTGATTTCATGAGCATTCCAAGTGAAGCACTTGTTATTCCCTTTCCAAGACCACTCACTACTCCACCCGTTACAAAGATGAACTTTGCCATCTCAAAAACCTCCAAAAGTTATGTTGTCCCTTGCAACAAGGAAGCTTAAAAGTTTTGTTTAGAAAAGGCTAAAAATGATAAATCCCAAATTATAAATCCCAACAAAAAATGAAAAACACAAAGATTCAAACGCCGTTGTTGTCGTTAATCTCTACTCCTTCTTCCTCTTTTCCATTATGGAGCTCTTTAATCTCAAAAACCTTTAAAGGCACTTTTTTTAGAGCTTTTCCCACCACAGCTTTGGCGATTCTCTCTGCATGTTCGAGACTTTGGGCATTAAACACCTTAAGCGTCAAATAAATCCCAACCAGACCCACGCTTCCAATAACAAAAGCACTCTCAAAGGGCGAACCACACACAGGGCACTGGGAATAACCGATTTCAACCCTCACGAAGTCGAGCTTTTCCTTGTTTAGAGCCTTCGCCACCTTTGATACAGCAACGTTTATAGCATCATCCGGACTTTCGACGTCTCTCACTATTATTGGAGCCTCAAGGACGACTATATAATCTCCCATCTTCCTCACCCGAATGCGAATAGTCTGTTATCTTCTCCTTTAAACACTCCAAGCCTCACTCCCGCGTCAATAAAGCCATGAGCATAGTTCAAAGCGGCAAATGCAGTGACGTAATCTCCTTTTTTGTAGTAGTATTCAGCGTCGCTATAGTAGCTCTTTGCCATGGTTAAAAAGTCTTGCGCTACAGAGAAGAGAAGACTTTTTTCATGGACTGCTATCTCAAGTGTCTCGAGGGCTTTTCTTGTGATTTCAAAATACTTCTTAAGTTTCTCTTCGGTGATCTCTCGCTCCACCGGTCTCGCCTCTCTTGAGTGTTTTTGAAACCCTTATAAATCTTAGCTTTTATACCTTTTTCGGTGGAGAGAGCAGGTGATTAAGCCCTTCACAACAGCAGGAAGATTCAGCAGAGGGTTTAAGGATGTTGGTTTTGAGATATCTAGAGCTATAGATAATTTTTCCTCCTAAAGAAAAGCCTATCAAGCTAATTTTCCCGAAGCAGTGGTATTTGTTGAAGACATAAAGAGGCTGAAGGCGAAAGAGTATGAAGGAAGTTGGAAACGCCGAAGTTCTCATTGGTGGCTTACTATGTGGACATTTCACAGCAATAAGGACATGAGAATCCACTCTTTCATCCAAAGTGGAGCTTGCTAAAGAAAATATCCCAATTTTGGCTAAGAAAAAAGAGCAGTTGTATCGGTTGAAGTAGGAGGAAGCACTTCCATAATTCTGAGCGAAAGATTTATATTTGGACTTTTGCTTTAATGCTTTGGGCGGGCCCGTGGTCTAGACTGGTTATGACGCCACCCTTACGAGGTGGAGGTCCGGGGTTCGAATCCCCGCGGGCCCACCAATACAAACTTTGCCTGCGCAAACGCTGGCGGAAGATTTAAGTGCTTTTCTAAGAATTGATAATAAATGAGGTCGGTTTTCTCTCTTCCGCACTCTGACATTGCAAACCTCCAAACTTTAGTGAGAAGAATCACGAACTTTGATGAAACTTTGACTTTGCAAAGTTTTCTGTAATCTCAAATCCTAGAAGTGGGGCTTCGCTCTACAACCCTGCTTTTTTGTTAAACTACCGGAGCCAAGTTATAATCCCCAAACACAGTCCTACGTTGCCCTTTTCTCCTCCGTTGGAAACTTCCACTTCTTGCTAATTTTTGTTACCTGTTTAACAACTTCCCTTTCCTCTTTGCCTTTCTCCAGAAGCTTCTCGAGAAAAGAAATCAAATCATCATAAGTGCTCTTCTCAACAGGAAACGGCACCCTATCCTTCCCACCGACGGCGTAGGAGAACTTGAAAGGATCAGGTGGATGGGTAACTGGATCTTTCCATGATGGATGAACATCATAAATAAGCTCAAGAACGAGAGAGAGTGCCCTCAAGGTGCTTGGCCCTAAACCTTTGATGAGCAGAAATTCATCATAGCTACTTACCCCAAGCTCTCTTGCTAATTCTAGGGCTCTTTTGTTGAGCTCAATTTTTCCAAGGCTCTCATATCTTTTCAGTACAGGTAAAAGCTCTCTCTTCTCATAGGGCCTGTAGAATGGGATGTATCCTTTTGAGAGAGCCTCTATGCTTTTAACATCTCTTTCAATTTTTGTAGGGCTTTCGGAAATTATGTCGAGCAGGGTTTTTTGATATTCTTTGCTCTCTCTGGCGATAGTGTTCAAAGCATATTCGGCTTTGACTCCACTGATGCCCTTGTGCGGCTCTAAAGTAAAGGACTCAACTTTTTCGGAGAACCAATGGAAGCGCCTAGCGAGTTTTACTTGGGGATTCATACCCTGCTGTACAACTGTCCATCTCCCCTCCCGATCAATGAAAAAGACATGGTGATAGAGCTGGTAGCCGGTTTGTAGGGCAACGGTATCAACTTTGGCAACTAATCTTGAGGTTTTTATGTATTTCTCTGCCTCTAGATCATAGAGTTTGCTTATCTGGACTAATTCCTCCGGTGTTTTTCTGCTCTTTGCTCCTTTGCCTCCAGCTGCTCTTATCCCAAGATCTTCTTTTGAGAGGACTTCTTTTACGATACCAGCCGTTACCGTGGTACTTCCTGAAGAATCCCAATCCATACCAATCAAGTTGTTAAGGGCTTGGAACCAAACTGGGTCCGCAAGTCTTTCAAGAACGCCCTGAGTGCCATATTCGTCCACGAGAAGCTTTATAACAAGCTCAGCTAACCGCTTCATTCTCAATGCCAACCATCTTGGTACATGTCCACCATGAAGGGGAAGTTCTGCAATTCCTCTTCTAATCATAAGTACTTCGAACTTCTTTCATTAAAAGTTTTTGAGATAATTTAATAAATCCTAAATACGAAAAGACCTCCCATGAGGGAGAAACCAAGGACTTTACCTCCAACGCTTCGCGACAAGCACCGTTACATAGCCTTCCAAGTAATTGGGGAGAGACCTTTCAAAAAGGATGAAATAAAGAAAGCGTTATGGAGTGCTTCCCTTAGAACTTTGGGCGAGCTCGGTATAGCAAGGGCAAAACCATGGTTTATAAAATTTGATGAGAAAACTCAGACTGGAATTGTGAGGTGCGATAGGAAATGTGTAGAAGAAGTTCGCTTTGTTCTGACTATGATTACTGAGATAAACGGTTCAAAGGTTATAATAAGAACACTTGGAGTGTCTGGGACTATAAGGAGGCTTAAGCTAAAATTCTTGAGGGAATTTGGGTGGAAATAAATTTAGAGAAAAATTTTAATTATTGGCTGATAACTTACACATCGGAGGGTATATAAAGGGAATTAAGGAATTCCTAATATAACCTAATTACGATAACTTTAGAGGTGATGAAAAATGGCATTTGTGCCACCGCAGGCTGGATATGATAGGGCAATAACGGTTTTCAGCCCTGATGGAAGACTTTTTCAAGTCCAATATGCAAGAGAGGCCGTTAAGAGAGGAGCAACTGCCGTGGGAGTAAAGTGCAAAGATGGAGTCGTTTTGGCTGTAGAGAAGAGGGTGACAAGTAAACTCATAGAACCAGAAAGCTATGAAAAGATCTTCCAGATCGATGAGCACATAGCCGCGGCTTCAAGTGGAATAATAGCCGATGCGAGAGTCCTTGTGGATAGGGCTCGTTTAGAGGCTCAAATTTATCGCCTAACCTATGGAGAACCCGTTCCGCTCACCGTTTTAGTGAAGAAGATTTGTGATCTGAAGCAGATGCACACGCAATATGGTGGAGTTAGGCCTTTTGGTGCCGCCCTTTTAATGGCGGGCGTAAATGAAAAGCCTGAACTTTTTGAAACGGATCCAAGTGGTGCATACTTTGAGTGGAAAGCTGTTGCAATAGGAAGTGGAAGAAACACAGCAATGGCAATCTTCGAAGAGAGGTACAAAGATGACATGACGCTTGAAGATGCTATAAAGCTTGCTGTGCTTGCCCTTGCAAAGACAATGGAGGAGCCATCTCCAGAGAGTATAGAAGTTGCAGTGATTACAGTAAAGGAGAAGAAGTTCAAGAAGATCAGCAAGGAAGAAGTTGCCAAGTGTCTTGAGGAAGCATTAAAGGAGGCAGAGGCTGAAGAGGTTCCGGAGAAGGAAGAAGACTACAGTGAGCTAGACAGCAACTATTGAGGTGATTAACATGCCCATAAGCGTCGATAAGGCAGTGATTGCTCGATTAAAGACCCATGGGGAGGTTTTTGAGATACTAGTGGATCCATACCTAGCCAGGGACTTCAAAGAGGGCAGAGAAGTTCCGATTGAGGAAATCCTTGCTACCCCTTATATCTTTAAAGATGCCCACAAGGGGGACAAGGCGAGTGAACACGAAATGGAGAAGATTTTTGGGACAAGCGACCCCTACGAAGTGGCAAAGATAATTCTCAAGAAGGGAGAAGTACAGCTTACCGCACAGCAGAGAAGAGAAATGTTAGAGGAGAAGAAAAAGCAGATAGCAATGATAATCCACAGGCATGCTGTAGATCCAAGAACTGGGTATCCACATCCATCAGAGAGAATTCTAAAGGCAATGGAAGAAGTTGGAATCAGGGTTGATATATTTAAAGATGCAGAGGCTCAGGTGCCAGATGTAATAAAAGCTTTAAGGAGAGTTCTACCTCTTAAAATCGAAAGAAAGGTTATAGCAGTAAAGATTCCTTCGGAATACACTGGAAAAGCTTATGGAGAAGTTAGAAAGTTTGGAGCCATAAAGAGGGAAGAATGGGCAAGCGACGGCTCCTGGATGTTTTTAATAGAAATCCCAGGTGGGATTGAGGAGGAATTTTATGAAAGATTAAACGCCCTCACAAAGGGCACCGCAATAACTAAACTTATAGAGAGGAAGGGACTATGAAGAAGATTTTTGTAAAAAATAGAGAATTAGTGGTTCCGGGGACGCTTTTGGCTCAGGGACCGTTCAAAAATGGAAGAGGAACTTTTAAAGAAGGAAACAGAATTTATTCAACAGTAATTGGATTGGTCAGGATTTCAAATGACACAGTATCAGTAGTTCCGTTGGAAGGCCCGTACATCCCAGAGGTAGGGGATAACGTAATAGGGAAAGTAGTTGATGTAAAATTCTCAAACTGGGTAGTTGACATAGGTGCTCCCTATCAAGCTACACTGAGGGTTCAAGATGCTGTTGAAGGGAAGATAGATATCCTAAAAACCGATTTGAGAAAGATATTTGATATAGGGGACATAATCTATGCAAAAGTAAAGGCCTTCAATGAGATCAACCAGATAGATCTGATAACAAAGGGAATGCCCTTCAATGGAGGGCCTCTAAAAGGAGGACAGCTGGTAAAGATAACACCTTCTAAAGTGCCCCGTCTTATAGGGAAAGGAGGCTCAATGATAAACATGATCAAACACCTTACAAACACAAGGATAATTGTAGGGCAGAATGGATGGGTATGGGTTAGTGGAAGGAATGAGGAATTAGAAAAGCTGGCCATAGAGGCTATTCTAAAAGTGGACAGAGAAAGCCATACTCAAGGATTAACTGACAGAGTTAGGGAGATGGTGGTTAAGAGGTTGCATGAACTTAAAGAACAGGGGATTATTGAAGAACTTCCCCAAACTGGAGAGGGTGAAGAGAAATGATGGAAAAGCCTGAGGGACTCAAGCTTATTGATGAGAATGGCAAAAGGATTGATGGAAGAAAGAAATACGAGCTGAGATCAATTAAAATGGAAGTTGGAGTTTTAAAAAGTGCGGATGGTTCTGCATATGTAGAATGGGGTAAGAATAAAATTTTAGCAGCAGTTTATGGACCTAGGGAGATTCATCCAAAGCACCTTCAAAAACCTGACAGGGCAATTTTGAGAGTTAGATACAATATGGCACCCTTTAGTGTTGAGGAAAGGAAAAAACCTGGCCCAGATAGGAGGAGTGTTGAGATAAGCAAAGTTATTAGAGGAGCCCTTGAACCGGCTGTTATTCTTGAGCTCTTTCCAAGAACTTCCATAGATGTATTCATAGAGGTGCTCCAAGCCGATGCAGGCACAAGGGTGGCTGGAATTACCGCTGCCTCTCTTGCTTTGGCAGATGCTGGGATTCCTATGAGAGACCTTGTTGCAGCGTGTGCCGCTGGAAAGATAGATGGAGAAATCGTCCTTGACCTAAACAAAGAGGAGGACAACTATGGAGAAGCCGATGTTCCAGTGGCTATAATGCCAATCAAGAACGATATAACATTGCTTCAGATGGATGGATACCTAACCAAAGAGGAATTCCTCGAAGCGGTAAGACTGGCAATAAAAGGAGCTAAGGCAGTGTATCAAAAACAGAGAGAAGCGTTGAAGGAGAAGTATCTCAAGATAGCGGAAGAGGTAGGTGAGTAAAATGGAAATAATGGCTTCAATAATGAAGGATCACATCCTCAATCTTTTGAAGGACGGTAAAAGAATCGATGGGAGAGGAGCAGAAGATCTAAGACCTCTAACCATAGAGACGAATGTAATAGAGAAAGCTGAGGGGTCTGCACTTGTGAAACTCGGCAATACTCAGGTTCTTGTAGGAATAAAAGTTGATTTTGGAGAGCCGTTTCCAGATTTGCCAGAAATGGGTGTCATGACAACTAATGTCGAATTCGTACCTTTGGCATCTCCAACCTTTGAACCAGGTCCGCCAGATGAAAGGGCAATAGAACTTGCAAGAGTTGTGGATAGGGGAATAAGGGAAAGCCAAGCTATTGACTTAGAAAAGCTTGTAATAGTTCCCGGAAAGCTTGTAAGGGTGGTTTTCATAGACGTGCATGTTCTTGACCACGACGGAAATCTTTTAGATGCCTCTGGAATCGGTGCAATTGCGGCATTGTTAAGCACAAAAATACCAAAAGTTGAATACGATGAGGAAGCAGGCGAAGTAAAGCTTCTGGATGAATACGAGCCATTGCCTGTGACAAAAGTTCCAATTCCAGTTAGTTTTGCCAAAATAGGCAACAGTTTGATAGTAGATCCAAACTTTGAAGAAGAGCAGGTAATGGATGGCAAACTGACAATAACAACCGATGAAAACGGATATATCTCAGCGGTGCAGAAAAGTGAAGGGGGAAGCTTCAAGCTTGAGGAAGTAGCTTACGCCGTTGACGTTGCATACAAAAAGGCAGAAGAAATAAGAAAAGTAGTTCTTGAGAGTATTAAGAAAGAGTAGTCTCTTCTGTTTTCTCCTTTTTAGACTCATTAGCAAAAGTTTATAAAGGGAGTGGCTTCACTATTTGCTGGCTTAACTCGAAGGAAAAGGCTTTTAAATGACTTCCTAAAATTCATCTCAGTCATAATCATTAGGGGTGATGATCATGCCAAGAACAAAGAAAGTTGGATCTGCTGGAAGATTTGGTCCAAGATATGGTCTTAAGATCAGAAGAAGAGTTGCTGTAGTAGAAGAAAAGATGAGACAGAAGCATACCTGCCCAGTATGTGGAAGAAAAGCCGTTAAGAGGATAAGCACAGGAATATGGCAGTGCCAAAAGTGCGGGGCAACCTTTGCTGGAGGGGCGTATCTCCCTGCAACTCCGGCCGGAAGGATCGCTAAAAGGGGTATAGTTGCTAAATAAACCCCTAAAACATTTTTTGGTGGTTGTTATGGTGGAAGCCTTGTATAAATGTGCAAAATGTGGAAAAGAGTTTAAAATGGATCTTGCTATTGCGAGAGAAATCCGCTGTCCATACTGCGGAGCAAAGATAATCTATAAGCCTAGGCCCAGGGTTGCCAGAAGGATTAAGGCAATTTGAGCTCTGTCTCTTCTCTATTGAAAAGCTTTATAACCCCCTTCTGTTAAATCCCCAAGTGATCAGAGATGATACTGATAACAACATCCCATAGACCCACAAGAAGGACAAGAAGCTTTGGACATGACCTAGAGAGGGTTTTCCCTAATTCAACTTATCTAACTAGGGGAAAAAAGACAATTCAAGACCTTCTTATGGAAGCCTACGATAGAGGTTACGAGAGACTCCTTATAATCAATGTTTGGAAAGGTAATCCGCTTAAGATGACGTTCATAAAGGTTTCTCCGGAGGACTGGGGCTACATGGGTTATCTTTACCTTCATGGAATTAAACTGCAGAGAGAAATAGGGTTTAGAAACATCCCCCCAATTAGGGAGGAAATGCCCTTTATAGTTACAACTGCCAAGAGGGTTGGACTTGATCACATTGTTTTTGGTCAGGTTTTTGCTGAACTTACCAACGGAAAATTTGTTCCAAGAGGAGAAAAAAGCTTGCAATACATAGCTGATAAGCATAATACCGATGTCTTGGGAGTTATTGAGCGTCATCCGAGAGGAATGGCCATAAACTTCTATCGCTTTGATATTTCACGGGAAAAACCTGTGGGACCTTTGATAAGTGTCAAAATATGGATAATGGAAGACGGAAGAAGATGGGACTATAAGGAAAAGCTCGGCATCAAAAGGGATGAGAGATGATAAAAGGGGTTATTGAGATTGAGTTCCCTAATGATGAGATAGCAAAAATTGTTTATGAAAGTGTTCTTTTTGAGCATAAAACAGTCCCTTACCGAAGAAGCAAGATGGACTTTTCTCTAAGAGAAAACAAAGTTGTAATGGAGTTTCTCGCAAAGGACAACTCCGCTTTAAGGGGAACCTTAAACTCTTATCTTCGATGGATTAAAGTTGCACTTGATGTAGTCGAGCTTTAGTTAACTATTTAAAGCTTCTCTGAGAGTATAGCCTCGGACTAAAAGGAGGTGTTGTCATGCAGAACATTCCACCTCAGGTGCAGGCTTTATTGGGACAGCTTGAGAGTTATCAGCAGCAGCTTCAGCTTGTAGTCCAACAGAAGCAGAAAATCCAGGTGGAGCTTAACGATGCCAAAAAGGCCCTTGAGGAGATTGAAAAAGTTAAGGAAGAAACCCCCATATACAAGACAGTTGGTACTCTGATAGTCAGAGCAACAAAGGCAAAAGCATTGGAAGAGCTTAAAGAGAAAGTTGAAACCCTGGAGGTTCGCCTAAGGGCATTGGAGAGACAGGAACAAAAGCTTAATGAAAAAATTAAAGAGCTTACGCAACAGATACAGAGCTCTCTGAGAGGAGCAGCCGGGTGAGTTCTCTTTTTAAAATTTTATGAGGGGTGCAAATGAAGAAAGTATTCCATATAGGGCTTCCAGAACTCAGCGAGGAGGAATTAATAGCCCTCGGGGAGCTAGCCCAGGAGGAGATTATAGACTACGTCTTTGAGCATTTAACCAGAAGTGAAGTGAAAGACATAGAAGTGACTACAAGGATAAACCGTGAAGATACTCTGGATTTGGAGATAGAAGTCTATCTTGAAGTGCCGATATTCGTAAAGGTGGATGTGGAGAAGTTAATCGATGAGGCACTTGAAAAAGCCTATGAAAAAGTTGAAAAAAGGTTGAGGAAAATTGCGGGGCAAAATAAAGCTCAAGAACTTCCTGAATGAAGCAAGGAAAAGTAATTATTCTTTTTTGTTGCTGTGTCACCATAATGCAGATCCAGACTCTCTGGGTAGTGCTATTGCTTTTTCGAGATATCTCACCAGTATAGGTTTAAAGAATCGAATAGGCGTTGCTCAAAGCGTTTCATCTTATGCAAAACGCCTCCTTCACTTTGCCCAGGTGGAGAAGAATCCATATATTTTGGAAGATGTTGTTGTAATTTTTGATACCTCTTCTCTTGAACAGCTGGAGCCCGTTAAAGTTCCTGAGGACAAGTATATCATCGTTATCGACCATCACATCGAAAAGGAGAATCCAATAAGAGCCGACATAAAGATCGTTGACTCCTCAAGAACTTCCACTGCAGAAATTGTGTGGGAACTTTTGGAGTACTTTGATTTTTATGATGAAGTTTCTGCCAGGGTTCTTTTAGCAGGAATACTTACAGATACTGCTAATTTTAGATATGCGAACTCAAAAACATTCAAAACAGTGTCTAAAATTTTGAAAAAGTTCGATATTCAGATGGGGGAAATATACAATTTGGTTGTTTCGGTTGCCGATGAAAACATAGACCAGGCAAAGAGAATGGCTATATTAAAAGCGTGTCAGAGGATGGAAATCAAAAAAGTCGGCAATTATATAATAGCCCTTTCAAAGGTTTCCGCCTATGAGTCCTTAGCTTGCAAGGTTTTCCTTCAGCTTGGAGCCGATATTGCGATTGTTGGAAGCGATAAGAAGGGGGTGAGGATTTCCGCAAGGGCAAAAGAAAGCTTGGTTAAGAAGGGTCTTCACTTGGGCAGGCTTATGGAGAAAGTTGGTCCTATTATAGATGGCTCTGGCGGAGGACATTCAGGAGCGGCGGGTGCGAATGGAAAAAGAAATCTTGAGGAAGCCGTTAAGTTTTTAGTAAAAGAAATCGAAATGTTTCTAAAGAAGTTGGGGTGATTTAATGTCCAGATGCCCCATATGTGGGAGAACAATTAAATGGGAAGACTTAATAGAACAGATGCTCATCCTCGATAATTTTCGGGAGTTGCTTAAAGATAAAAGCGCATTCCTATCGGCCTTAGAAGGCTTTACATTCAAATGTCCTGAGTGTGGCGAGGAATTTTATGGGAGGAATCTTAATCTCAGAGAGGCTGAAAAAGTTTTTGATCTTATAAATGAATTTAACGGTTCAATTGACTACAGCAACAATAGGGTCAGACTTAAGCTCACTAATCTTCTGGCTTTGGATTTAATGCTTGAAGAATGGGATAAGAGGGTTAAAGGTGCTCGGTGATATTTATGATGGAAGATATTTCTGACCTTCTACAAAAAGGGGACTTTTCAAGTGCACTGGAACTTGCTCTTCGAATTGAAGATCCCTTCTCAAGGCTCGAAGCCCTCTCTTACATTTATCAATATGTGGAGGGGAGTGAGTACAGGGAGGTAGTACTGGGGAGAATGCTTGAAATAATTGACTCCTTCGAGGAGCTTTTGGAAAAGGCAAGGGCATTGGCGTTAATTGGATACACTCTTACTATCACTGGTGACAAAAAAGGCGAATACTTCTTCAAAAAGGCCCACCAAGTTGTTAGGGCCATTGGCTACTCCCTATGGAAAGCTGAGGGCTATGGCTACCTTGCGTACTATATGGCGTTTGCAGGGAAGCTTGGCGATGCCTTTTATTACTACAACATAGCATATGAGACAGCTCAAAACTCTTCCGAACCCTATTCAAAAGTTCTATCATTTCTATACCGCTTAGCCCAGCAGATTCTGGAAAGCGCTGAAAAGATACACTCCTTTGAAGCTAAGGAATTCTATGAACTTGCTGCAGAGATTTATGAAGATATAAAGCGGCATTTGAGTGCCCAAGAACTAAAAAAGAAGGCATCATTAATAGAGATAGCACTTGAAAAAGGTAGCAAGCTCGTTTCTGAGTTTCTTGAGAGAAGGGATGTTGACAATGCGGTGTTTGTGATCAAATATCTACCAGATGAAGAAAAAGTCTTGGCGCTCTTGGAGATAGCGTACTGGCTCTTTCTCCACGACAAAAGAGGTCTGGCAAAGGGCATTGTTGAAGACGCATTTAGAATGGCCGCAGAGAGAAAAATAAAGCCGAATGATGAAAAGCTGAAGGAAATTGCACTGAAATTCCTGAAAATAGGGCAAATCGAAGAGGCTTTAACTGTAGGAGCGATAATTTCGGATGAGAGAATAGCATCTAGAGTTTTTGAAAAGATTGCTTTAACTTATGCAAAAAGAGGTGAGAAGCTCAAGGCAATTACGGTTGCCGAGGCGATTTCGGACGAAAATATTAAGAGAGATGTTTTAAAAGCGATTGAAGGTGGGGGAAGATGTGGGACACGAGTAAGGACTACAGGCTACTGGTAGCTGAGAAAGCAGCTGAGCTGTTCTTGAAAACCATTGAAGGTGCTAAATTCAAAGGCAAGTGGGACAAAAAGAAGGCAATAAAGTTGGCAAAAGGAATGGTCCCAGAGCTTCAGGCGTTGCGCTACTCATATTTAGAGCCCCAAGAGTTAATTGAGACACCTCAGATGAAGGAGCTGAAGGAAAAAGCCTTGGAAATAATCGAAGCACTAGGAGGTGAGGATTGGTACGTCAAGTTTCTTGAACTGGCTGATAAAAGTGAAAGGGAAAAGGTTGAGGAAAGTATTGCGAAGGTTCGCTTTTTCTTGAACACAATTCTTAACCTTGATAAGAGGCTGGCCTTAGGTAAGATAAACGATCCTGTCATTGCTGTGGACATAAAAGTGGGGGAGGTTATGAGCGCTGGCAAACATCCAAATGCGGATAAGCTCCTCGTATGCAACGTTAACATAGGTGATAGGGCCATTACAGTGGTCACAAACGATTTAAGTGTGAAGGAAGGCCATAGGGTTGCGGTAGTCCTTTTGCCTCCGGCAAACTTTAGAGGAATAACGAGCGAGGGGATGTTCCTGGGAGCGGAAGAAGGTGTTTTAAAGGACGTGAAAGGTGAAATCGGAGGTCTTCCAAAAGGAATCCCACTGGAAGCTCTAAAAGAAACAAGAAACTTGGTTGAGTCCTTTTTGAAGAATTGAGTTTTATATCGGTTTATTAGTTTTGCTTTTTGAAGTTTTGAAAAGGGCTCGTTGATCACAATTAAAGAGGCGGAGGAGAATGACGAGGCAGATACCGAAGAGATTCTTTCATCGCTGACCTTCTCTCCGTCGTGAACGGCGAGGGTTCCAACGAGTTAACCCCTCGCCATTGGTGGGGAGGTTTGCGGGCTCATCCTCATGAGGTTCAGCCCGCAGGCCCGGTCTTAAACCCATTACCCCTACCGCAGAGCGACTCGGGGTTATGGTTTAAAGGCCACCCTCCAAAGTTTTCAACTACCGAGAGGCAGTTTTGAAAAGACGTCTAACGGCGTCATCCCTCCCACCGTCGGGAGGACAC
>Ga0190307_1000051_pt1 | contig 39127 bp, 44 predicted proteins | sample 48700745_MG_FD_161653 | JGI IMG/M metagenome (GOLD analysis project Ga0190307, IMG submission 161653) | Hydrothermal vent sediment bacterial communities from Southern Trench, Guaymas Basin, Mexico - 4870-07-4-5_MG | ecosystem: Environmental > Aquatic > Marine > Hydrothermal vents > Sediment ... | reverse complement strand
ACAATCCTAAACCTTAGAGTATTTCAATTCTTTTAAAGTCTTATTGGAACTGGGGGTGATTTTCTTCTAAATCGGCTGTAAGGTAGTTAGAGGGCTTGAATTTTATAATCTTTTCGATAAAGGGTGAGTGAATAATCCCTCACAGGCCTCAAATCCAAGCCCAAAGAAGAGACTTTGGAATGTTTACTAACTTGAAATCCTCCCGTTCTACTCGTGTACAACTTTATCCACGAGGCTTCTGGAGCGAAAACAAAAGCCCAAATCAAAAATAAAAGCATAAAAACGAGTTAAAAACAAAAAGATTCAATTTACATGAGGAAGAGTCATGAAAAATGCCACGACCTTGCCTCGTTCAAAACTCCGAAAAAATTTCGTAACAAAAATCCCAAAACCTTATAACCCCTCGTTTGATAATAACCTCCAGTTACTAAAAACTCCCAAATCCATCAAAGAGCCCCAAAGTGAAAACAAAAACAACACTTTAAAAAGCAGAAAAACCAAAAAACAAAAACCTAAACATGATACAAATCATCCAATAAGCATTTGAGTTTTCTCAATGTGATCCTTGGGCTCTCTCCAAATATTAAGAGCATCGGCTCTTTGCCCCAGTCTCCAAGATGATAAATGAGGTCGGGTTTGTCGTTTATCCTTTCAATTGCGGTTTTTATCCCCCAGGGGATAGTACCGCCCTCTTTGGCTTTTATTTCTTCTGGCTCTTCCCTTCTATCGTAAAAAGACACTTTAAATCCTAAGCTGGAGGCTTTTTTGATAAGCTCTTCATTGTATTTCAAATTTAATGCACTCCTAACTTCGGGAAAGAATTCCATGAATGTTAAAATTGCCCTTGCCAGATGATCTGAAGCCCCAAATTCTATTCCCCCCACTGGCTTTACGGTGTTTCCAAACTTTACTATCCTCCCCTTAACCCCTGCAACATCATCCTTGCTTTTTGCGTAAAGCTTGGGCAACGCGTAGACAAAGTTCATACCAACTTCTGGAACGTGTTGGGGGAGGCTTTTGATAGCTATAAGCTCTTTAACGGCCTTGCTTAGAGATTCATAGATTCTCCACTTTTCAGCTGGAATTTCTATCCAGGCGTTCTGGTTAACCGGGCAGTGCCCATGCCCGATTTTCGCTCCATAGTAAATTCCCATTGTGATGAACTCCTTTGCTATCCTAACAGCCTCCTCAAGTCCCTTTCCCTTCGCCAAATTCGCCGCTATCGCTGCAGAAAATGAGCATCCTGTACCATGAGTGCAGCCTTCAACAAAAGGTGCACGGTATTCTTTGAACTCGCCGTTAAAATAAAGCACATCCACGGCTTCGCTTAATCCCAGGTGTCCTCCTTTTACTATTGCTCCCTCAGCCCCTAGTTCTTCTACGATGATTTTTGCGGCTTTTTTTGCATCCTCAAGGCTTTCAATCTTTATTCCGCTCAGCTTCTCGGCCTCTGGTCTGTTGGGAGTTACTGCCTTTGCGAGAGGGATTATCTTCTCAATCAAAGTGTCCATTGCATCTTCCCTTAACAATGGTGCTCCGCTTTTGGCTATCATAACTGGGTCGACTACAAGAGGGAAGTCATATTTCTTTACAGTTTCTGCAACGGCTTTGATGATCTCTGCATTGCTCAGCATACCCGTCTTTGCCGCATCCACTCCAATGTCTTCCACAACAGCCTCTATCTGCTTTGCAACTACCTCTGGCTTAACATCGTAGATAGCCCTAACCTCTTGGGTGTTTTGAGCTGTTACGGAAGTTATTGCAACCAAGCCGTGGACACCAAAAGCGGAGAAAGTCTTTAAATCCGCCTCTATCCCTGCTCCACCTCCACTATCACTTCCAGCAATTGTCAAAGCTTTTCTAATCACTCTATCACCTCCATCCTTCTTAGAGCTTTGAGGGTTAGAAACCCAAGGGTCGTCCCGACTAGGGTGCTTGGAGCGAAGGCTATCCAAAACCACACAACACCCTTATGGACGTTTATGAGGGGCCCAAATAATAAGGCACTTAGCGTTCCTCCTATGAAAACAGTTGCCAAAGGCTCGCTAAATGCCGCCCAGTCCTTCTTTAATATTTTATACACCAAGCCAACTGTAAAAGCTCCCGGGATTCCGCCGGGAATTGAAAATATCGTGCCTACCCCTAGGGACATTCTCAGAATTCCTATGAAAAGGGCCGTCAAGAAAGCCCACCAAGGACCAAGCAAGACTCCGGTCGTGACGTTTATGAAGTGCTGAAATGGAGCAACTTTTGTCGGACCAACGGGAAATGAAATTGTGCCGAGGATAACCCCTAATGCCGTAAAAATGCCAACATAAGCGAGTTTTTGTGTCGTTGTTTTGATCCTCACCCGATGACCTCCTCTATAATTTTTCTCATTTCTTCTGTAGCGATTTTTACATCATCTGCCCCCATTATTGCAGAAATTATTGCGATTCCATCTACACCAGTGTTGAGGACTTCCCTAACGTTTTCGTGATTTATGCCGCCTATTGCCACCACGGGAATTTTTACCGAGTCTACTATTCTCTTAAGACCCTCTAAGCCAATAACTTTGGCATCTCTCTTTGTAGGTGTTGGAAAAACAGAACCCGCTCCCAAATAATCTGCTCCTTCTTTCTCTGCTTTTAATGCTTCCTCTAAACTGTAAACGGAGGCTCCGATGATGAGATTTGGTGCTATCTCTCTAGCAAGTGAGATGGGCATATCCTCGGGGCCTAGCTGAACTCCGTCTGCGTTTGTTGCCAAAGCCACGTCTAATCGGTCATCCACAAAGTAGAGGACATCATATTCTTTTGTTAACTCTCTAATCTTCCTGCCAATCTCTATCATCTCCCTTGTTGGAGCGTTTTTTATTCTCAGCTGAATTGAAGTTGCACCACCTTTTAAGGCTTCCCTGACACTTTCCACCTCTGGCTTTAGCCTTCTATCGGTGATAACGTACAGCTTCAGTTTTTTTCTAAGGTTCAACTTCCTTCACCCTAGCCTTCTCTTTTATAAGCTCTCCATCAATTCTGTAAAGCCAGTCGTAGAGTTTCATATGAAAACTTCCTGGATAAGGTGATTCTTCAAAGGCCTTCTCTGCAGCAATCTCAAAAGCTGTTAGTCCAGCTATGGTGGCCTTTAGGGGTTCCTCAACTGCTAAAAACGCCCCTATTATTGCAGTGGCCATGCATCCCGTTCCCGTTACTTTCCCAAGCATTGAGGTTCCATTTTCTATGGCATAAGTTCTCTTCCCATCACTTACGTAATCTATAGCTCCAGTAACAGCTGCTACAATCCCAAACTCTTTAGCCACATCCTTTGCTAGGTCTTTTGCAGCTTCCTTATCATACATCAGAGACTCCACCCCTCTAGTTTTTCCTTGTTCACCGAGGAGAGCTGCTATCTCTCCAAAGTTGCCCCTGACTACACTTATATCCCCTACTTCCAATAACATTAGAGAGGTCTTTGTTCTTAGCTTCGTGGCTCCAGCACCAACTGGATCAAGAATTACGGGCTTTTTGAGCCTCTTAGCGACTTCGACAGCTTTGAGCATGGAGTATATCTTATGCTCATCAAGGGTTCCGATGTTTATTACCAGAGCATCCGCCAGAGTTATCATCTCTTCAAGCTCTTCTATTGCATGAGCCATCACTGGAGATGCCCCTATAGCTAGAAGAGCGTTCGCAGTGGTGTTCATGACAACGTAATTGGTTATATTGTGCACCAAGGGCCTCTTTTCCCTGAGCTTTTCCAAATCTTTACCAATCCATTCCATTCTTTCACCTCCTGGATATGTAGTAAAGAATGCTTACAAGAAGGAACGTTGGTATGCTTGATCCAAGCTTAAAACCGAGCTCACTTAACAGGGGGATGTGAATTCCAAAAAGACCCTCTATGGCGAGCCCCATATAGAATACAAAGCCTATCCCCCAGATTGCTATTGCCTTTAGATTGTATCCAGCAAAGGGGCCGTTTTCATCGAGTAGTTCCTCCGAGACGTAGGTTTTCCTTATAAGGAAGTAGTCGGTTATCATTATTGCCGCTAAGGACACAAAAGCTCCTCCTATAAGTAGCAGAAAGCTCTCATACTGCTCCATTGGGAAAACTAAAGCTAGCAGAGTCCCTAGGAAACCGACTAAAAGCACCTGCTTCTTTGCGTCTACCTTTGGTGAGATGTTCTTATAGGTTATTGCCGCTGAATAGACATCAAGGAAGGTTGTAGTAACTGTGGAGAAAATAATTATCAGCATTGCTGGGATTCCCACACCGTAAGCCGCTATGATTTCAATGGGGTCTCCTTTTCCAATCGCCATATTTGTTAGTGCTCCAACAAAGTAGAACAGACTTGAGGAGATGAAATAGCCTAGATAGGTTCCCCAGAATGCTGAACTTTTGTCCCTGGCAAACCTTGAATAATCGGCTATCAGAGGTGCCCACGAAAGTGGCATTGCTATTACCAAATCCAACGCCAGCATAATACCTATTTCTCCAGTTCCGGGCTTAGAGAGGAGCTCACTCAGGGGAAATCTCTTGAGCGTAACATAGGTGAGCCACAGGCTTAATGCAAGTAAGAGCAAAGCCGCTATTTTCTCAAGTTTTTCCCAGTTCTTTGGTCCTATGTACGTCCATCCTGTAACAATGAAGCCTAAAAGAATTACCCAGAGGGCATAGCTTTCAAATCCGAAGGCTTTTGATACTGCGTTCATTGCGTTCGCCCCTACTATAAGCATGATAGCTGTCCACCCTATGAGCTGAAGGTAGTTTAGGATCGAGGGTAGAGCAGACCCTTTAATTCCTAATGGAGCTCTCGAGAGTACCATGGTAGGCAGTCCAGTTTCCTCACCTTCGAGGGCTATTAGACCCATTACCGCGTTTCCCAAGATATGTCCGATGATTATTACAAAAATGGCCATGCCCAATGAGAGAGCTGGAGTTAGCAGTGCCCCAGCCCAAAATTCTGCGATGCTTATCCCTGCCCCGAACCATATTGCAAGAACAGTCAAGAGTGTGAAAGTTCTTTTGTTCTTCTCTACGGGCTTTATATCATATCCTTCCATGCTTTCACCTCTAAGCTTTGCATCTCCATAGAATTTTATAACTTTTTTGTTGAAATTTAAAACCATGTTATAAAAAGAGAAAAAACATGAGAGACTTTTGAGAGATTGGGCATTTTCAGGTGCGCATAACGTAGAAGTACCTGTCCAGTGAGGAGTGAACCCTCTGGTAGTATTTTTCTAGGACTTCGAAACCAATCTTCTCAGCTACTCTCTCTGCATTGAATTGAGCTGGAAAGGCTATGCTTAAATAACCACTAAGGACGTCATAAATGCTTGATAGGGCCTTTTTGTACAGTTCTTCTCTTTTTCTCCCACCTAAAGTGGCGGAGCTTCCATATGGCGGATCTGTTGCAACTGCTTCAAAGGTCTTACCTGGAAAGAGCTCTTTAAGTTTTGTTGCGTCTCCTTGCTTTAAAATGCAATCTTTAACCCCATAGTGTTCCAAATTTCTTTTAGCGCCTTCAACCATGTCTTTCCTTAAATCCACCCCATAGATCCTTAATCCCATGAGCCCTGCTTCAATGAGTATCCCACCGGTGCCCATAAAGGGATCGAGTATCTCTCTTCTTGCCCTAGATAAATTTACCATCGCCCTCGCAACTCTAGGAGGCAATGCTATGGGCTTGTAAAATGGTCTTTGATCCGCTTTTCGCTCATTAAAAGGCTTTGCCTTGAAAAATCTTTCTCTAACCCCGACCCAGAGTTTTTTTCCACAGTAAACTCTAATCAGTGTATCGGGAGAGCTTAAGTTTACTTTGAACCCTCTTTTTGATATTAACGCTCCCAGCTTTCTTTCAATATCTTCTACCTTATGAGAGCAGTTTGCCATGGTTTCCCTGTCCACTTTGAATGCTCCTTCAATGTGTTTCTCCCATTCAGTATTTTCCGCTTTCGAGTAGAGTTCCTCCAAGCTTTCAGCGAAAAACAAAAGCCTGCCGTATTCATGTGCAAGGCCGAGCCTACTAAGAAATGGAAAAGCGCTTTCATTGCCTTTAATTGCAAGAAAGAGGTAGTCTCTCTCAATGATTTTAAACTCTGGACTGGCCATTTCCAACAATGCCTTGACTTCCCCTTGAGCCATTTCTGGAAGGTTTCCGAGTATCTCAACGTAGAGCATGTGAATGCCTTCTCTCTAAAGCTTTTAAGATTTTGGAATGCAGGTGGATGCTTTAAAGGGTCACCCACTTGTGCTGGATGTCCTTGAAGATTTTCTTTTGAAAACCTCGCCCTTCAGAGCGGGGAGGAGGTCAGCTGAGAGCTTCTTCTTTTCCTCATGGAGATTTTTGTAGTTCGCTCTCTAATAACTTGGGGCAAAGAACGTTCCTGCTTCATGTTCCCACCCTTTGAAGGTTCCCCTAATTTTTCAAGATGTCCTTAATGAGGGCTTTTGCTATCTCCTTGTCTATTGCTCCTGCCCTGAGCTCTCTCAACACCCTTTGGATGCTAAAGCGTTTTAAAATCGGTGCAATTTTGGTAGCACTTTTCCATAGAGGGCAGCCAAACCCTAATGCATATCTTCTGCCAACTATTTTTATTGCTTCCCTCTTGTCTAGGGCCAAAAACGCGGGAAGGTTCAGCTTTATCAAATCTCCTTCCCTGTAAATTGAAATGCTTCCAAAGCTGAGCAGGTCTCCTGAGGCCACTATCTTTATTCCGTTTCTTCTTGCGTAGTTCTTGACTGTTTCCATTATCATCGAATGACACTTGCCACATATAGGGGCTCTCTTTTGTATTTGGGAGTTTATAATTTCCATATATTCGGGAACTTCAACAAAAACAGTCCCATAACTCTGAGCTCTTAGAAATATTACATCCTTCATCTGTGGTAGCTTTGCCATAACCGGAATAACATCAAAACCAGCCCACCGTAGGATCAAAAGAGATGCCATACTATCGCTCCCCATTGAAAAGGCCAAGGCAATTTTTTCTTTGAGCTTACTTCGGTCAAACTCTTTTCCGTAGAGCCTATAATGAAGTAGAGCTTTTAACCTTTCATAACCCTCTTCATTAATCTCTCCTCTAACCCGTTCAAGGGCTTCAAGGCTTTGGCGTAAACGATAGGACTTAACAAAGTTGTCTTTCACTACCTCTATCATCGTAGATAGGATTTGAGAGTGGACTTTTAAAGGGTTTCTACGACACTTGTTGGCTTTAAGCAAGAGAAAGATTAAATTTCAGAGAGTCCAATTGAGTTATGGTGGTAAAGATGTTTGCAGAGATAATAACAATAGGTGATGAACTCTTAACCGGCAACACAGTTGACAGCAACTCCGCTTTTATAGCCCAAAAGCTCACGGAAAGAGGTTATTGGGTGAAGAGGATAACCACTGTTGGGGATGACGTTGAGGATATAAAAAGCGTAATTAGAGAATCTCTTTCCAGAAAGCCGGATGTCTTGATAATAGCCGGTGGGCTTGGGCCAACTCATGATGACGTTACAATGCTTGCAGTTGCTGAGGCTCTCAACCTTGAGTTGGAATTGAGGGAAGATGCTCTCAGGAGAATTGAGGAATTTTACTTGGAGCTCTACAGGAGAGGTCTTATAGACGACCCAAAAATTAATGAGGCGCGGAAGAAGATGGCATGCCTCCCAAAGGGGGCTGAGATTCTCAACAACTCTGTTGGAGCCGCTCCAGGTGCTTTTTTGAGTTATGAGAATATAAAAATTTTTGTTCTCCCAGGGATGCCAAAAGAAATGAAAGCAATGCTTGAAAACGAAGTGCTTCACAGGCTTGGAAAAAGAATATTTCTCCAGAAAAAACTTCTCGTGGAGATAACAGATGAATCAAAGCTCGCTCCTGTCTTAAATGAGGTGTTGAATAAGTTCAGCATAAAAATACATTCCTCCCCAAAGGGATTTGGAAAATACATTGGGATAATCCTTTTTGGGGACTCCGAGGAGGAAATTGAAAAAGCAAAGAAATTCATGAAGGCAAAGGGGATAAGGTTTGAGGAGGTTTAAGGGATCTGAAAAATGCGTATTGTGTTTGTTCCCGTAGTCTTTCCTATTGGTCTCCCTTCTGTTAACAGCACCGTATCATCTTCTTTGGCTATTCCTAATCCCTTCACCAGCATTATTATGTCCTTTTCGTTAAATTCCTCTTCCATACAGAATGGGTAAACTCCGTAGGAAAAGGCTAAGTTGTTGCAGACCTTCTCGCTACTTGAGAAAGCTAAGATCCATTGTTTTGGCTTAAAACGTGATATGAGCCTTGGGGTTAGCCCGGTTCTTGTTGGGGTCAAGATGTATTTTATGTCTATGGCACAGAGAGCATCTATGACGCTCCGTGTTATTGCTTCTTTTATCGTGCTTCTTTTTGGCAACAAATCAATCCAAGCGCGCAGTCTGGAGTATCCCAGAGATTCTCTATATTCCTCAGTTGTTCTGGCTATCTTTGCCATCATTTCCACCGATTCCACGGGGTGCTTCCCTATGGCTGTCTCTTCGGATAGCATTACGGCATCTGTGCCATCCAATATTGCATTTGCCACATCAGTTACTTCCGCCCTTTTTGGTATTCTATCGGTGGTCATTGAGACAAGCATTTGAGTTGCGGTTATCACGGGCTTGGCAGCTAAGTTAGCCTTTTTTATAAGCTGTTTCTGCATTATGGGGAGCTTCTCAATTGGCATCTCTACTCCCAAGTCCCCTCTTGCTATCATTATTCCATCAGCGGCATTTAGAATTTCATCAAAGTTTCTCACTGCATCCGGGCGCTCTATCTTCGCAATTACAAAGAGTTCCGCATTTTTCTTTTCAAGAAAGCTCTTTACCTTGAGCACATCATATACCGAACCTACAAAAGACAGGCCTATTGCGTCTATTCCATGTTCAATTGCGAATTCGATTATCTCAAAGTCCTTTGAAGTTATTGCCTCAATTGGAAGGTTAGCTTTCGGGATGTTTATCCCCTTGTGTGAGAACAGTGTGCCTCCATTCACCACAACACATTCCACTTCATTCTCTCTGATCTCCTCAATTCTCAGCATTATGTAGCCATCGCTTAGGTATATGACGTCTCCCTTTGACACCAGCTTTGGAAGGTCTTTAAACTCGACGGGAATAGTTGTTTCATCTCCTTCAACATCTCTTGTTGTAAGCACAACTTTATTTCCCTTTTGTAGGGTTACGGAGTCTCCTTTTATCTTTCCAACTCTCATTTTTAATCCTGGCAGATCGCCCAGAATTGCAACCCTCTTTTCCAATTTCTCAGCAGTTTTTCTTATCAGCTCAATGGTCTTTGCATGTTCCTCAAGGGTTCCATGGGAAAAGTTTATCCTTGCAATGCTCATTCCAGCTTTTATCATTTTTTCTATAGTTCCCTTATGCCTTGAGGCTGGTCCAATTGTGGCAATTATTTTTGTTTTGTGAGCGGGAAGCTCCATACACTCTCACCATTTTTATTTTTTTCTCATTGATTAATTAAGTTTTCCGGGATCCGAAAAATATTTTAAGATCACCCCTTACCTTTTTTCATGAGAAAAAGTTGATAACAGCGGTTCTTCCAGATGAGATTCTTAAAATCAAGGAGATCTCCAAAGCTAAGGTTGAGATAAAAATCTGGGAAGTGGATGCCTATTTTGGGACGCCAAGATAGGAGATAGCCATCTTTTCTGTTGAAAACCTCCCCTTTAGGGCGGGGTAGGTCACCGGTAATCTCTCTCTTGTAAGAATAGACATCCTCGCTACCCCTTTTCCTTTCCAAATATTCTTCTAGGAGTATTTTTTAAGCTAAGGAGTATGAAAAATAATAGAAACGGAAGCAAAATCTATTTTGTAGAGATCCTGAGGTGACCCTCATTTACCCCACCAGCGCGTTTTTTAACCCAAACTCCTTCACAAGCTGGGCTGCTTTAAGCATTTCATCGTTTGTGAGCCTTCTATCGATTTCGGGGTATTCATGAGCCCTGTATTCTGGCCGGTACTGAAACATCACATTAACCCTCACATCCTTGCCGAGGTTTTCGCTTATCCATTTCAAAATCCTCCTACTGCAGCAATCCAAATGGCCAGGTATTACAAGATGCCTTATCAAAAACTCAGCTTTGTAGTGCTTTTTGGCCAATAAAAAGTTTCTGGTAACTGTTTCCCAGTAGTTTGGGGATTTTGAATATTTAAGCGCATCTTCATTGTTGCCCCATTTGAAGTCCCCGAGGTAGACATCGACAATCCCATCCAAAAGCTTCATGCTTTTTTCGCTCATATACATGTTTGAGTTCCACACCACTGGAATCGGAACTTTGACGTGTTTTAAGCTCTCAAGAATAAAGGAAAGGTTTGGAGTGGGCTCTCCACCGACGAAGTTAACGTTTTTAGCACCTTCCGCATATGCTACCGCTATTTTAACCGCCATCTCCTCGGGAGAGTACCTCAAGCCTACCCGATATTGGCTTATGTCCCAATTTTGGCAAAAGACGCACCTAAAGTTGCATCCAGAAAAGAAGACTGTGTAAGAAGGTACAAGCTCCGGCTCTTCTCCTATATGGAGAAAGTCGCTTGCAATCAAGCTTTCCTTGACCCTGCAGTATCCAATCTCTTTAAATCGGTTTGCATGGCATTTGAACTCACATAACTCACAGCTTTCAAGGATTTTGTGGGCTATTAAAGCTTTTAGATCAAGGAGGCTCTTTTTGGGGCTCTCCTTTAGGTTATTTTCTCTCAACTTCTCCATGCCTTCTTTGTGTATTTCCCACAAGTCCTTAAGAGTGGCATCTTGTTCAAAATCCACCTCTACCCGCTTTGCGTAGAAGAAGTTCGGTTTTTCTTCCCCGCTTAAGATTGAGAAATAATGCGGCAGAGCTTCTTTTGCCCTCTTAACCTCCTCAACCTCCACCCTTCTAAACCACATGATCATCAAATAAGAATAGCACAGGAGATATTAAAAGTTTAAACCTCTTTGCACTTGGTGGTTTCCTAACCTGAAATGATGCCTTGGAAAATATTCTGTGCATTGAACGATAAATCTTCGATAGTATTCTGCCCTTCTCAAAGATCTTTCGAAGGACTCTGCTAAACAAAAAAGCTTATTTGAGCAATAGCCGTTAAATAAAGCTGTTTTCTTGCTTTATGTTGATTAAACTATTTTATGAACCCAAAACCTTTATTAAAATTCAGCATTAATGAACTTTGGTGGTCTTCTATGAAAGGTTGGTGGGGAAGGATACTTAGAGTTGATTTAACGAACAATAAAGTCTGGGTGCAAGAATACCCTGAAGAGGTCGCAAAGAACTTTATTGGTGGTAGGGGTTTAGCTACATGGATTCTCTGGAATGAGGCTAAAAATGTTGATCCCCTCGGTCCAGAAAACAAATTAGTTTTTGCAAGTGGTCCTTTTAATGGTCTCCCAACACCAAGCGGTGGAAAGATGGTCATTGCTGCAAAGAGCCCCTTAACCGGCGGCTATGGCGATGGTAACCTTGGAACAATGGCGACAGTTCATTTGAGAAAAGCTGGCTATGATGCTCTTGTTGTTGAAGGCAAGGCCAAAAAACCAGTCTATCTCTACATTGAGGATGATAATGTGAGCATTTTGAGCGCCGAGGGTCTCTGGGGCAAAACCACTTTTGAAACTGAGAAAGAGCTTAAGGAAATACACGGCAAGAATGTCGGGGTTTTAAGCATAGGTCCCGGTGGAGAAAACCTCGTTAAATATGCCGTTGTTATCTCCCAAGAGGGAAGGGCTGCAGGAAGACCCGGTATGGGTGCAGTAATGGGTAGCAAGAAGCTCAAAGCAGTAGTCATTAAGGGTACCAAGGAAATTCCGGTTGCGGATAAGGAGAAGCTTAGGGAGCTTTCACAAGAGGCCTACAATGAAATTCTCAATTCACCCGGCTATCCGTTCTGGCACAGGCAAGGAACAATGGCTGCTGTAGAATGGACAAACGAAAACTCAGCCCTCCCGACGAGGAACTTCAGCGATGGAAGCTTTGAGTTTGCCCGCTCTGTAGATGGCTACACGATGGAGGGTATGAAGGTCAAGCAAAGGGGCTGTCCATACTGTAACATGCCATGTGGAAATGTTGTTCTTGATGCAGAAGGGTATGAGAGCGAGCTTGACTATGAGAATGTTGCCTTGCTTGGTCCAAACCTTGGCTTAGGGAAGCTCAATGAGGTCTCAGTCCTCAACAGGATTGCCGATGAGATGGGTCTCGATACAATCTCACTTGGGAATACCATAGGATTCATAATGGAGCTAAAAGAAAAAGGACTCCTCAAGAATGAAGACGCTCCAGAGTTCGGGGACTTCAAGAAGGCCAAACAATTAGCTCTTGACATAGCTTACAGAAGGGGAGAGCTCGGAAACCTCGGTGCTGAAGGTGTCAAAGCTATCAGCGAGAAAGTTGGAGGAAAAGAGTTTGCAATGCACGTAAAAGGCTTGGAGGTTAGCGGTTACAACTGTTTCATCTACCCAGCAATGGCTCTTGCATATGGAACAACTGCCATTGGAGCTCACCACAAGGAAGCATGGGTCATCGCATGGGAAATTGGGACGGCTCCAATTGAAGGCGAAAAGGCTCAGAAGGTTGAATATAAGATCACTTATGACCCAGAGAAAGCCGAAAAAGTCGTTGAATTGCAGAGGCTCAGAGGTGGTCTCTTCGAGATGCTCACGGCATGCAGGCTCCCATGGGTTGAAGTGGGGCTCAGCTTGGAGTACTATCCAAAGCTCCTTGAGGCCATCACAGGTGTCAATTACACGTGGGATGACCTTTACAAAGCTGCTGACAGAGTTTATGCTCTCATGAGAGCATACTGGGTAAGAGAATACAATGGCAACTGGAGCAGGGAGATGGACTACCCACCGGAGAGATGGTTCAAGGAAGGCCTCAAGAGCGGACCTTATAAGGGCCAGCACCTTGATAGAGAGAAATACGATGCATTGCTCAGCGAGTACTACAAGATCAGGGGCTGGGATGAGAGAGGTATTCCAAAGAAGGAAACCCTCAAAGACCTTGGTCTTGACTTTGTAATTCCAGAACTTGAGAAGGTTACAAAGCTTGAGTGAGCTTTTCCTTTTCAATAAATTTTTAACTCTTTTGAGGTAAGTTTTTTGGTGGTACCAATGGTGAAGATCAGGCTTATGGGGGCTTTTGCCCATCTCGCTAAAGCTAGAGAGCTTGAAATAAAACTCGATGAACCCAAACAGGTGGATGAGATACTTAGAGAAATAATTCCAAGGTATGATGAGTTTCATGACAAGATAATCTTCATTAACAGCAAGCCTGCAAAAGGAAATGCCATAGTTGAGGAAGGTGATGAAATAAAAGTTATGCCCGTCCTCAGCGGTGGTTAGAGTATAGCGAATTTCCAAAGGCGTCTATCCCCACTATGAGTGGAAAATCCTTAACATCTAGAACCCACACGGCCTCAGGAATCCCAAGCTCTTCTAGCCAATAAACCTCTACCACCCTTCTTATACTTTTTGCCGCAAGAGAACCAGCGCCTCCAGTAAAGGCAAAGTAAACAGCCCTGTATTTCCTAAAAGATTCTGGCTGCATTCCTCCCTTCCCTATGATACCTTTGACGCCCATGTCCAAGATCTTGTCTAGGTATTTGTTCATCCTCGCACTTGTTGTTGGGCCTGCTGAGACTATCTCAAAATTTTCTTTCTTCCTAACTACAGGCCCAGAATGATATATTACTGCTCCTCTTGGATCAAAAGGAGCTCCTTCCTTGATTATTTTCATATGTGCGAGGTCTCTTGCCGTGTATATTACTCCGGAGAGATAAACAATCTCTCCTGCCCTAAGCTTCAATATTTCCTTTTCACTTAGTGGGGTTGTAAGTCTTACTGCCATATTCTCACCTCTCCACTTCCGCTGATCTCTAGGAATGCCTTTCTGTGAGCCCAGCATTGGAATACAACTCCAACTGGAAATGACGCTGGATGCCTGGGAACAACTTCAACCTTAACATCTAATGCAGTCGTTTTCCCTCCCATTCCCATGGGACCAATTCCGAGGGAATTAACTTCCTCTAAGAGCTCCTCTTCAAATCTTGCTATTCTCCCGTCTTTATGCCTTTCTCCTAGAGGTCTTAAGAGGGCTTTTTTGGCAAGCTTTAGGGCCAAATCTGAGCTTCCCCCAATTCCGATTCCAAGGATTATTGGGGGGCAGGGCTTTCCGCCGCATTCCTTAACCTTCTCAATGACGAGCCGCTTCACACCTTCAAACCCCTCAGCGGGAGTTAGCATTGCTAAAGCAGAACAATTTTCACTTCCTCCTCCCTTTGGTAGAATAGCTATTCTTATCCTATCTCCATTTACGAGTTCCCAGTGGACGATTGGAAGGTTTCCAAGGTTTTTGTTCGTGAGAACATTAATGGTGTTTGGTCTTAGAGGAATTTCCCTTGTTGCCTTTTCTAAGGCAGAGTTTATGAGTTCTTTGATCATTCCAAGGTAGGGATTTCTAACTCCAGCTTCCACGAAGAAAGTTACAGTTCCGGTATCCTGGCACACCGGAATTCGCTCCTTCTCTCCAATTTCGATGGCTTTTAAAATGTTTTCAAGGTTGAATTTTGCAGTTGGGGTATTTTCTCTCTTGTAGGCTTCTTGGAGAGACTTAACAACATCATCGGGGATTTTTGTGACGGCAAGCCTTATGGCTTCAAGTATGGCCTCTTCCATGTTATCACCTCAGTACTTAATAAGGGAGTGGAGAAACCTCAAAATATCTTCAAATCTGAAATGGCCGGTCTCAATTCCGTATATTCTTTCCACCGGAACTTCTTTGACTCTTGCTCCTTTTTTCACGGCTTTTATTAAAATCTCCGTTTCAACCTCATACCTTTTGCTCTCTATCTCTGGCAGGAGTTCCCTCTTGATTGCCCTAAACCCACTTTGGGTGTCCTTAACATTAATCCCCAGCTTGATCTTTATTAAGCTCGTGCTTAGAAAATTGCTTATCTTCCGGATAAGCGGCCTTTTTCCCTGTGTTTTTATCAATCGGGATCCTATGACAAAGTCTGCCTCACCTTTTAAAATAGGAGAGACGAGCTTCTCAATTTCTTCTGGATTATGTTGACCATCTGCGTCCATAAAAACTACAACATCCCCGCTTATCTTTTTGATTCCTTCTCTCATTGCCGCACCCTTCCCTTGATTTTTCTCAAGCCTGATGACTTCTGCTCCGTGGTTTTTTGCGACCTCGAAAGTGTTGTCTTCGCTCCCATCATCAACAACAATAACCTCATCAACAAATTCGGGGATTTTTGAAAGGACTTTCCCAATCCTTTTTGCCTCGTTGTAGGCTGGGATAATAACGCTAATCCGCTTTCCCTTTAACATTTCTTTTCAGCTCCAAAAAGCACCTTTCACAAAAATCTTCTCTCCTTAAGTCCCACTCACTAATGACTTTCGGAGGGTTCATAACGCAGTCCTCTTGGCAGTGGTTCAGGCCAAAAGCATGACCAATTTCATGTAAGATCCCCTTAAAAAGCCTATTCTCAAAAAGCCTATCATTTTTAGCTTCAAAAGGTTTTATTGAAAGAACCATGATCTTTAATTCATGAAAATCCTGCTGAATCCCCAAAAACTTCTCGTAGAAATCCAAGTAGGGGTTTCTTGAAACTATGGGAAAGTTCACTATCCCGAATATCTTGTTTATGACAACTCTTCCTCCGGTTCTTTCGTTTTTCTCTGCTCTCGCTTTCTTCTTCTGAAAAAGTTCTTCCTGGACATGTATAAGTTTCGCATGTAAAAGTTCGGTGATGGCTTCGAGGGGATATCCTTTAACACTTCCACCGTCCGTTTGAATATTGACAAGATATCCCGGGCCCAGCTTAATCTCTCCAAGATAAACAAGCCTTATTGGGAGATTTTTTGATTTAAAATAGTTGTTGACCCTTCTATAGGCTCTGGCAATCAGTTTTTCATTGAACGTGTTGCCAACATGAACGAATCCAACGAGCTCCATCTCTCACCACTCGCTTGCTTATTATTTTATCTTTCTAAAAGAAAAGCTTATAAAATTACCTAAGAATCCATCCTTGGGCGATGGCGTCCGCCTGGGGCTTCGAGCCCGAACCGCCCGCTAAGGGCTGATGACGCCTGTTCTCCGCTAAAAGTTTAGGAGGCGGTAGAATGGGCTCGAAGCTAGAGGATTATGTAAACCTTAGAGCGGTTTTGAGGTATATTGAAGAGAGAAGACACGAAGATGGAGGCTACTGCTTTGTTTCCCTCTTAAATGAGACAAACATAAATGACACCTATTATGCGATTAAAATCTACGATCTCTTGGGCATAGAAGTTCCAGAGCAGGAAAAAACCATAGAATTTCTTTATAACTCATTAAAGCCCCAACAAGCGGTTGTTGCAATATCTATGGCAATTGAAGGGCTCACAATTCTAGGGGCAAAAGACCTCGCAAAAGAGGGTCTTTCATTGGTCTTTGAAAAATATAGACCCCTTAAGGGCAAGTTTGCTGTGGGGCTTGGAGGAAGCGAGGAATTTGGAACTGCAACTCCACTTGAGGCAACTTACTGGGTGCTTAGAGCGTTCAGGGCGGTAGGCCACAAAATCTCTCCGGAAGAAAAAGAGAAAATAAAAGAGTTCATTGAAAGCTTTAGAAAGGGAGAGGGTTATGGGGTAACTCAGACAACAACTACCATGACGTATCAGGCCATATTTGCACTCAATTCTTTAGGTTACAAAACACCCAAAACAAGCCACTTTCATAGATGTGAGGTTTATGGCGGCTTTACAGAGGTGCCTTATTCCCTTCCACCCTATCTGGAACCAACGTTCTATGCATTAAGAGGGCTGAAACTACTCGGTGAGAAGCCGCGATACGTGAAGGAGCATATAAACCTCATAAAAGCTCTTCAAAACCCCAATGGGGGCTTTAGAAGGAGCCTTGAAATGGGAATATCAAACTTCCAGAATACCTATAGAGCCTTGAGGGCACTGGATGACATCTTAAGCTTTTAATATTGGGATTCGGAGGGTAAAAGATATGAACGCTAAAGTTCTCTTGGCAGTTGGCGTTGGAGGAATGCTTGGTGCCATAATGCGCTATGGCATTGCGGGTCTGCTTCCTGTTTACAAAGACTTTCCTATAGGAACCCTCTTGGTAAACAGCATGGCCAGTTTTCTGCTCGGCTATCTTTATGGTTTAGTCTTCTTTGGTTATGAGATATCTCCCAATTGGAGAGCTTTCTTTGGAACGGGGTTATGTGGTAGCTTGAGCACGTTCTCGACTTTTTCTTATGAGACTTTCAGCCTTTTGCATGAGAGGGAGCATTTCCTTGCCCTTCTAAACATCTCGGCAAACGTTATAATAACCATAAGCTTAGTATTTTTGGGATTTCTTCTTGCAAGGAGGTGAAGGATATGGTGGAAATCGAACACTGGAATACCTTGAGGATGAAAATTTACATAGGGGAAAACGATACTTGGCATGGAAGGCCACTATACAAAGCAATAGTCGAAAAACTGAGGGAAATGGGACTTGCTGGGGCAACTGTTTATAGAGGTATCTACGGGTTTGGAAAAAAGAGCAGGGTTCATTCAAGCGATGTTTTGAGACTTTCCATGGACTTGCCTATAATAATTGAAGCTGTGGATAGGGGATATATGATAGAGAGAGCCATAAACGAAATAAAGCCCATGATAAAGGATGGTATGATAACTGTTGAACCGGTTATAGTTGTTTGGGTGGGAGCGAAAGAGGAGATAAAGAAGTTCGAAGAAGATGCCGTAAGAGAGGAATGAGTTTGTATATCGTTTTAACTCTTGTTACTAATTCAGTTTATTAAAAATTTATTAGCGGTAATCTTATAAAGGGCTTTTATTATAACTTAAGAACGTTATGATGAGCATTGATTTTGCACTGTTCTTTTTTGCAAAAGGCATCATTCCAGGGGAGGTTTACTTTGGCTTTTTCTATGTTCCGTTTGCTCTTGGAATACTGAAGAACCTTCTTGGGATTTTCACATCAAAGAATAAGCAAGAAACCAATGATAAGCTACTCTCCTTCGGCGCGTATCTTTATCCCTCGCTGAACATTGATCGTCTTGTCAATGAGTTTCTCGGAGATAAGAACGTAGTAGCAATAGCTAGAAATCCACATCTTTTTGAAAAATATGAAATCCCTATTCTCTGGCTGAGCAAGGTGGAAAAAGAGAATGCTATCAGCCCAACTCATCTTGAGAGAATTCACCACTGGGTAGTGACAAGTATTAAAAGCGAAGATGCCTTAATTATTGATGGAGTAGAGTACCTTATTCTGGAGAATGGGTTTGAACCGACTTTTAAATTCCTTCTTAATTTGAAGGACCATATTCTACTGAGGAACTCAATTCTTGTTCTTGTAGTTGACGAGAGGGCTCTCGAGGAAAAACATGCTTTCCTCCTACAGAGGGAGTTTAAGAAGATTATCTAAAACAGCAACCTTAAATATTTCTCCTCCCAAATTTTCTCGGTGAGTAAAATGCTTCATCATGTAAAGCTTATATACGCAACAAAGAGCCGAAAGCTTGTTGGGAAAAAGATAATTCTTGCCATACCTGGAAGCATAGCGGCTGTTGAGTGTGTAAAGCTTGCAAGAGAGCTCATAAGACACGGAGCCGAAGTTCATGCCGTTATGAGTGAAAATGCTCAGAAGATACTCCATCCCTATGCTATGGAATTTGCCACCGGAAATAAAGTGGTCACAGAGATTACGGGCTTTGTTGAGCATGTTGAACTGGCTGGAGAGCACGAAAACAAAGCGGATTTGGTTTTGGTATGTCCTGCAACGGCCAACACCATCTCAAAAATAGCCTGTGGAATTGATGATACGCCAGTTACAACTGTCGTAACAACTGCTTTTGCGCATACGCCGATAATGATTGCTCCAGCAATGCACTCGACAATGTATGAGCATCCGATAGTTAGGGAGAATATAGAGAAGCTCAAAAAGCTTGGGGTTGAGTTTATTGGCCCAAGATTTGAGGAAGGAAAGGCAAAGGTGGCAAGCGTTGAGGAGATTGTTTACCGCGTAATTAAAAAGCTCCACAGGAAGGATCTGGCTGGAAAGAGAGTCCTTGTAACTGCGGGGGCAACGAGAGAATACATTGACCCAATAAGGTTCATAACAAACAAGAGTAGTGGAAAAATGGGAGTAGCATTAGCAGAGGAGGCAGAATTCAGAGGAGCTGAAGTTACTTTGATAAAAACCAAAGGGAGTGTGCCCAGCTTTGTAGAGAAGCAAATAGAGGTAGAGAGGGTTGAGAAGATGCTTAAAGCAATAGAACGAGAGCTCTCAAGCAAAAAATATGATATTGTGGTTTTAGCTGCAGCGGTGAGCGACTTTACCCCCAAAGAGAAAGCAAGAAAAAAGATAAGGAGCGGCCAAACTTTGATCCTTGAGCTCGTTCCAACACCGAAGATAATTCAAAGAATCAAGGAGATCCAGCCTAATGTCTTCTTGGTGGGATTCAAGGCAGAGTATGGAGTTGGCGAAGAAGAGTTAATTGAGCAGGCGAGAAAGCAAATAGAGAAGGCAAAGAGCGACGTGGTCATAGCGAATAGGGGAGAAGTGGCATTTGGGAGCGAAGTAAACGAAGTTTACTGGGTCACCAAAGAAGGCTATGAAAAGTTCCCGCTCATGAGCAAGAGAGAGCTTGCGGAGAAGATATGGGACAAAATCGTAGAAAACTTGAGGTAGAAATCAAACCGTTCTGGTTAGCCGTAACCACATTTACGAACTTTACACAAGCTATGGCTGACCAGAATGGCTCCTAATTATCGTGAGCCCTCTTTTGATTTCCCTTTCATTAGCTTCTACTCCAAGCTTGAAGAGATTAAGAGCGAAGCTGTTTGCTATTTCTATAATGCTTTCTGAGAATATTTTTGACATTTTCAAGCCTCGCTCTTCAGGGCAGAGAGGAAATCAGCTTTCAAAAACCGCCTCTAATAATCAATTCCCGTTCTGTCCATTTTTATCCCTCACTAGGCTTTTTAGAGGTACTTGCTGTGCGAAAATTTTTTAAGGGTCAGATTATAGTAATATAATGTTAGTATAAATTGGGGTGAGAAAAATGACTTCAAAGACCGAATATGGAAGCTTGGGAAGTATTTTTCGTGAGAGCATACCTGCAGGGTCTATCTTGACCATAGTATATGATGCTTACTCATCCGCATGGATGCTGAGCTTTGCAATACTCAAAAAAGAACTTCTCCGGGGGAGCTTTGGAATTATATCCAGCTATAATTTTCCTTTTCAAAATCTATGCAGGGCTACAAAACATGTAGGATTAGATATTGAAGAGGAGATTTCAAGTGATAACCTTGCCGTGATTGATGTTTTTGGCTCAAAGTACAATGTTAGGTGTGACAAGAAAAATGTATTCTATCTCGACTCCGTGTTGCCTGAGCTCATAAACCCAAAAGTAGATCTAATTTACGAAGAGAATATCAAGCCCCTAGCACGTGATAGGAGAGTTATAAGGCTTATCAGCACTCTCGACGGTGCCGCTTTAATGCTTGGAGAACTTGAAACCCTCAAATTGCTAAATCAAACGATTGCCCAGAGATCGAAGGACATGCCAGACTCGATATTCATACTGCCGATAAACAAGGACGTTGTCTCCCACAAATTTATCGGCTGGGTCGCAGGGGTGAGTGATTACGTAATAATAGCCTCCACGAGGCTCGAGGAAAACGTTGAGGAAAAGATGTACCTTGTGAAGTCTCCAGAAGAAGGCTTCACTTCTACAGTTTATCGTTTGTGGATTACCGAAGAGAAGAGTCCCGAGAGATTGAAAATAAGAAAAATAGGAAATGGCAAACCTCAGAAGGAGAAATAGGGGAATTCTTTTTCGCAAAGCTTTCATAAGTCCTTGTCATATTTTTCATTGGTGATGCTATGAAGAAGATTGGGACTATAGGTGGCATAAGTCCTAAGCAACTCCTTCTTCTGGAAACAAAAACCACGATGAGGATGTCCTAGAAGAGAGGGGTTTGAGCTGATCTCCTCCTTGAAGGACGAGGCTGTCAAAAGAAAAATGTAAGCGTTGAGGTTTAGACAGTACTGAAATTCATATGAGGGCTCTAATAGAGGCCGCTCTTTGACTCAAATTTCTTTTGGCGGCACTAAAATGCCTAATTCTGTGATTATTCCTCTTATGTATTTCCAAGGTGTTGCATCAAAGAGGTAGTTCCGTATTATCATGTGATTCCTTTTGAATCTCCTCTCGGTAATCTTAACTTCCTCTGCTCTTGCCTCTGGATGGATTTTAAAGCTCTCGGCAGCGACATAAAAGGGAACTCCATTGTCGTGACAGGCAAGTGCAAGCAAGTAAGTTCCAGCCTTATTAAAGACGTAGCCATCTTTGGTTATATTATCCGCTCCAACCAAAGCTAAAGTTGCCTTCTTTGCAAAAAGCCCGAGCTGAGCGTCTGTTATGATCTCAAATGGTATTTCAACTTCTTCAAGCTTTTTTGCCAGAAATAGCCCCTCGTAATCTGGTCCACTTTCGGTTAAGATTACTTTGAAAGTCTTTCCCTTTTCTTTGGCTTTCTTTAATATCTCAAAAACGGTTGATGAATAGGAGTGGGTTATTATGACCTCATTCTGATCGATCAGCTCGCTTCCAATGTTTCCGATTTCTCGTTTTGCCTCTTCACTCAACTTTATGAATTCTTCAGCCTTTGCCTTAGCAAACTCCGGTTCTGGAGTTATCGGCATGAATCTTACTAAATTGTATAGGGATGCCATTGTGGGATTCACATTAAGAATTTCAACTCCCAGTTCCTTGAGCTTTTCGGCGAGTTCTTCTCCTTCAAACATCTCTGCGAGCAATATATAAGCCCTAGCTCCCATTTTCGCGAGGTATGATGCCCCATGGATTTTTTCTTTGCCCATCTCTTTTAGGAGCTCTTCTATTTCTTCGGGAAGCATTGTATCACTCCACTTTTCTTTTTTCTTTAAGATTTAAAAGATTTTTTCGCTTCTGCAACCCTTTTTAAATTTTTCCGGGAAGACTTATTAATCCCAAGGTTGAGGTTCTAACGGTGGTGTAGATGAAGTACAGCGAGCTAAGTGACAGGGTAAAGGAAGTTTACTCGAGGATAAGAATGCTTGATGATTACCACTGGGATATTTATGAAGATAAGATAATTGGCTATCACAGAAAGAGCAGGCTTCCGATTAGGATAAAACTTGCAGAGAACAGGGAAGAGGCAGAAAAATTGAGTGGAGAAAAAGAGGAGTACGGAATAGACATTGCAGTCCTCCCTGATAACGAAACTTTCTACATAAAGAACGGCACTTTCATACTTTCGGAGAGGTTCTTAAAGGCCACATTAATGGACATCCATGATCACATAGTCTGGAGTGGATTTAAAGTCCTTGAGAGGGATGGAAAGCTCATTCAAGAAGATTTTTACGAATACTTGGGAGGACTTTTAGTCAGACATCTCAAAAACAACATGATGAACGGTCAAGACTACGTTTTCTGGCAGTTTTATAAGTGTGAAAAATGTGGAAAATATGTTGATATAGAGAGCGTTCCGAAGCATCTTGCCAAACACGGTATCAGTGTTGCAGAAAAAGACAGCGAAGAGTATGAGATTTTTGAGTTGAATTTCCTTGAAGGAAAAATCTTCAACAAATTTGGGGAGAAAGTTCCCCAAAACAAGTTTGCCCCAGAATCACAGGCTTTTCTGAAGGAGATGCTCGGTGAGCCAAAGGTTCAAGAAGAATGAACCCCTTCCTTTTCTTCTTAACCCAAAAATAAAGTTAAAGGGAAGTTATCCTCTGAACTTCGGTCTCATGCTTACAAGCAACGGTAGTGGCCTTGGTTTGTATGGGAATCCCTCTGTCTTTTGCTTTATCTCTTTTATGAGATCCTCAATATGCATCTCATATTGTCCGCTTTCTCTCTTTCTGACAGTTATCACTCTCATCCTCTTCTCGTTTTCGCCAACGACCACTATGTATGGAACCCATTCTTTCTCTGCTTCTCTTATTTTCTTGTTAAGCCTCTCGTTTCTGTCGTCTACATCTACTCTTATCTTTGCTCCCTCAAGCTTTCCGGCAACGTAGAGGGCATAATCAAGGTACTTATCGCTTACCGGTATTACTCTGACTTGTATCGGGCTGAGCCAGAGAGGGTACATGGGCTTCTTTCCCTGCTTCATGAGCTTTGCTTGCTTTTCGAGTATGGCATACATAACCCTCTCAATTGCACCGCTCGGCGAGCAGTGAAGTATTAGCGGATACTTCTCCTCTCCATTCTCGTCGTAGTAGGTTATGCCGAATCTTTGAGCGTTTTCCACGTCTATCTGCACTGTGCTTAGGGCCGCTGCCTTATCGAGGTTATCAACAAAGTTGAACTCAAACTTGAGGATGAAGTAGAAGAACCTCTGCTTCCACATCTCTATGAGAACCGGCTTTCCTATTATCCTTGCAAGTTCTACTATGAAATCCTTATTTTCATTCCAGAAGTCCTCTGTGAATCTTATTGCCACTTCGTAATCCTCTGGTGTTAAGCCCACTCCTCTAAGCACTTCCATGCTTAATTTGTACTGTTTCTTAAACTCTTCCATTGCCTGCTGCAGATCCTTTGCAACTGTATGCATATCGGGCATTGTGAACGCCCTAAGCCTCCTTAAACCAGAAAGTTCCCCGCGCTTTTCTCTTCTAAATGAATATCTCGTGAGCTCGTACATTCTGAGAGGCAGGTGGCGGTAGCTTATTGTTGCATCTTTCTTTATGAGGAACTGACCGAAACATGCGGCAAATCTAAGAAAGAACTTCTTGTCTCCACTTTTTACTACGTACTGTCTAGCGGGGAATCTGTTTAGGTATTTCTCAAGGGCCGGATGTTCGAAATCATACATAATTGGGGTTTCAACTTCCATTGCTCCATATTCGATGACCTTCTCGGTAACATAATTCTCAAGCAAGGACTTTATGAGCCTTCCTTTTGGATAGTAGCGGAGGTTTCCGGGGTCGCTTCCCTCTTCATAATCCACAAGTTCCTGTTCAAGCATCATCTTAACGTGTGGTGGCTCTTTCTCAGCCACACGGCTCTTGCTGATTTCATAGTTTGCAAACTTTTTGAGGTTTTCATGACCTGAGAAGTCGAACTTGTCAACCTCAATTAGTTCTCCCTCTGGTGTAAGGATGTACCAGTAGCTAATAAGCTCCTCCTCTTTTTTAAGGGCTTCTGGCACTTCTTCCTCCTTCTTGGCTTCACTCGGTATAATTGTTCTTGAAAGCTCTGCCAAGGGATGGCCTTTACAGCTGAGCTTGAACGCCTTGTAGTAACCAAATGGCGCTCTCTTAACGTTGTAACCCTTTCCCTTGAGCTTCTCTTCAATTTCCTTGAGTATTTTTAGGGCTATGTCCGGAGAACCGAGTTCGCTGCTTAGGTGAGCGAAGGGATAAACAAAAATGTTTTTCGTTTTCACTTGAGAAGCAACGTCTTCTATTTCCTTCACGGCCTTTTCCACAACTTCTTCTGGATTTTGCTCATCTACCTTCTCCACACTTATAAATGCGGCAAGAACCTCTTCGAGTCTGCCTTTCTTTTGTTCTTCGCTTATCTCTTCCGGTTTTTTCAAGGCTTTATCTTTCACCTCATACTCAAGGTAGTCGCTGTGTATTAGGAGCGTTCTCATTTATACCACCACCTCATTCTATTTGGTAAAACTACATAAAAGTTGCCATTAACCTTTTAATAGCCTTTCCTCATCCATAAACTTAAAAGTTCAGAATAGCTAAGTTTAGTGGTGGTGAGTGGATGGATAAAAAAGAAAAGAAAAGGATAAAAGATGGCGATATAGTTCTTCCTGGGGATTATCTTGGTGTTATTGAGGAGTTTTTACCTGGTGAGGGCATAATAGAAGAAAATGGAGAGCTCTATGCGGCAAGAGCAGGGAAGGTTAAGATAAACCCAGAAAAAATCGAAATCTCTGTGGAACCACTAACAAATACTCCTCCTCTTCCCCAAGTGGGAGATGTTGTAATAGCAAGGGTTATAGAGGTAAAGCCTCAGGCCGCTATAGTTCAGTTGCTTAAAATTGAAGGCAGAAAGGGATACAGAGAGATAGCAACTTCAAAGCTCGCTGGGATTCATATCTCCCAAGTTAGAGATGGGTATGTGGAATCAATGAGCAACGAATTTAAAATTGGGGATATTGTAAGGGCAAGAGTATTGACAAATGAAAAAAGCCCGATACAGCTCACCACAAAGAGCGCGGACTTGGGAGTGGTCTACGCTCTCTGCTCTTCGTGCAGAGCTCCCTTAGTAAGAAGAGGGAACGTGCTTATATGTCCAAAATGCGGGAAAACAGAAAAGAGAAAGCTTTCGACATACTATAGGAAGCTGAAGCTGGAGTAAGGTGTAAAAAATGAAAGCCAAGAAGGTTATGGTTATTCACGTTAGAGATGATATTGAAAAGGAAGAGCTCATGAAAGAGCTGCAGAGGCTCGAACTTCCGGCCTTCATTTACGTTCGCGGCAAATTGAATTCCCTTAAAATAAACATCCAGGGAACCAAGGACGAGATACGGGAAGCCATGCAGAAGGTTAGGGACATTCACCAGAGGGTACGCTCCCGTTTATATCCGGACAAAAGGGGGTTTTATCAGTATAACATTGAGGATATTTTCAGAGAAGCCGGGACAAGCGTTTCAATTCCTATTCTTCTAAAAACTCTTGAGCTTCTTGGAGAAAAGGCTGAGCTTAGGGAGAATAGGCTTATAAGCTCTCTTCCATGGAGCGAGATTGTAGAACTAACTAAAAAGCTCGGAAAAGCATTAAGTGACATAGCTTTACAGACCACAAGGCAAATAAGGGAAGTTGTGCTGCCAATAGCGGTAGCCTTTGAACTTGACCCCGAAGAGGTTCTGGATACTGCTCTTGAACTTGGGGTTGCGAAGTATAAGGAGGATAAATTTAAATATGAACTAATCAAGAATAAGGAGCAAGCCTTGGAGATAATGTTGAAAAAATTAACGGGTGAGGAAAATGAAGATTGAGGTAATAAAGCGTGAAGAAAACCTGCTTGAATTTTATCTTGTAGAGGAAGATCATACATTTGCCAATCTGCTCAATGAAGTGCTTCACGAAAACAAACACGTCAAATTTGCCGCGTACACTATAGAGCATCCAGTTCTTATGGCAAAAAAACCGAAGTTCAGAGTTATCACGGATGGAAAAATAACTCCCGAAGAGGCTCTAGAAGAAGCCGCTCAAAAGATCTTTGATAGAGCAAAGAAAGTCCTTAAGGCTTGGGAGAAGGTCATAAAGAAGTGAGCTTCTTTTTAATTTTGAGAGGGTGAGAAATGGAATATTCCATGGACTTTAATGATAAGAATCTCTCAAAGTTTGGGGATTCACTCGTCAATTTTATATTTTCCCTCGCTTTAAGCGAGTATCTTGGACATCCTAGTGCTGAAAGAGTGCCTAATGCATCACTAAGCATTGCACTTGAGAAAGCTAGGCTTTTAAGTTACGTTCCTCCAAGAACGGATAAACATGGAAGGGGGGATATTGCTGAGGCAATTTTGGCCTACGCCTGGCTTGAGAGGAAGATAACCATAGAGGAGGCCGTTGATATTCTCAAACAGAACTTTACTCCAGATGTGCTCCATCCGTCGAGAAAGAAAGAAGTAATTGGCAACGCCTTTGGAGAGCTTTTAAAAATGGTAAAAGAGAGATTGGGACTTTAAATGCTGGTGAGGAGTTCTATAAGTCCCTTCTTTGATGGGAGCTTTGCGAAAGTGTCTGGATCTTTGATTTTAAGTAGTAGCGGCACATCGCCGAAAAGCTTTAACGCTTTTCCAAAGGGGATTTTTCCTTCTCCTGGCATCAGGTGAAGGTCTCCAACGCCATATGCCAAGGCATCTTCCGGCTCTACCTGTGGGAAAAGCTTTCCAAAATTGTCATGAATCATGAGAATTACCGTTTTTTCTGTTCCTAGCTTCACGTCTTCTAGAAATCTGTTTTCGTCTCCTTGAGCGCTTAGAAAGGCATGCCCTAAATCAAGGGCAAACCCCACGTTTTCTCTGTTAACGCTTTCAACGACGTAGAGGGTGTCCTTAACGCTGTAGGTGTTTTCAAGGGCAATTTTAATTCCGAAGTTTTCAGCCATCTCTGCAAGCTGTTGGAGGGCTTCTATCTCAAGGTCGAGCCTTCCAGTGCGGCCACTTTGCATGACCACTATTTTTGAGCCGAGCTTTATTGCGACATCTATTACAGCTTTGGCCACTTTAAAGTGTCTGCTGTAATATATGCTGTCTCTCAGGTTTACCGAAGGAGGCATTCTAATCGTGTAGTTTATTCCAACACCTTTTAGAGCGTTTTCTACTGAGCGCAGCTTCTTTTCTATTACCTGTCCGTTTTTTATTAACCCAAGAGTATGGGGAAATATTTGGACAAAGTCATAATCCTTGATCTTCAGCTCCGCTAAAACGGAAGGCAGACCCTTTCCTTTGTTCACAAAGTGGGGATAAACACTTACTCCTATCTCCATGCCTTACACCTTTTCTGCTTTTGTTAGAGATTATGGGAACACCAAATTTAAAAGTTTCCAAAGCTATTTCACTTTAGGTGATTCTGATGGAGAGAGAAATATGGAAGTATCTTAGCTTTATTCTAACGCTCCTCTTAGCCCTGGCAACGATCGCTGGGGTTCTCCTTTATACTCAAAACACTGAATTACAAAGAGTTCTCCAAGAGAAGAATTTTACAGTGGTTTACAACGAAACAGTAAAGGAAGTGGAGAGTAACGTTACATTAGCTCTCCAAGCGAAAATAGAAGAGCTTCAGAGGGAGATTGAATATCTCAAAAGCCAGATGCGGGCGAATGTGAGTAAGGAAGCCAATGTAACTGTGGCGATACTTCCCATTGTGGGCCCACTCGATGAAACTACTTCTCTGGAGGTAATTTCTAAAATCAGAGAGATAAGGAAGGATGAGAACATTAAGGGAGTCGTTTTGTGGATTGAAAGCCCCGGAGGATATGTGGGACCAGTTATAACCACCTATAAAGAGCTGAAAAAATTATCGTATGAAAAGCCGATAGTTGCATATACTGGGGGTCTGGCCGCTTCAGGTGGCTATTTCCTTGCATGTGCTGCGGATAAGATAATTGCCGATCCCCTTGCCCAAGTAGGAAGCATTGGTGTTCTTTATGTTCACTATGACTTGGAGCAAAACTATGCTCAGAACGGTATCAAGGTAAATGTGTTCAAAACTGGTAAATACAAAGACATGGGTGCAGAATGGAGAGATCTTACTGACGAGGAAAGGGAAATGATAAAGAAAACGATAGACACCTACTTTGAATACTTCCTTCAGGTTGTTAGCGAAGGAAGAAAGCTTGATATGAATACAACTAGGAAATACGGAGATGGAAGGATCTGGTTTGCAGGCGATGTTAAGGGGACGCTGGTTGATGACACTGGCGATCTTGACTATGCTATAAAAGTCCTTGAGAGTATTATCGGTGTTAAGAGTGCAAACGTTGTGCTTTACGATGCCCAAAAGACGGATTTTGGAATTTATGAGAGCTCCTCACTCTATATGCCTGCTAATTATGTTTCCTCATACATAAGGGGGTGAGGCAATGCAGTGTGAAGAGCACCTTGAGGTGTTTGAGAATGGCTTTGAGGATGAAAAATTTAACCTGAGAATTGAATACTATGGGGAAGATGCAAGAAAAGTTCTGCTCTCAATCATTTACGAGCTTTATCAGCCTATATATGGCAGTGAATATGTGTATCCCTTTGAATGCGCCAAGGAATTTTGGGGAATTTTCATGGAGCCCAGTGAGGTTATCCCTGAAGAAACTCGATTAAGCAAGCCCAAATTTCTTAACCAGGCTTTAATTGATAGGGCAAAGAACTTATTACGGGAAATAGAAGCTCCAGAAGACATAAAGGGCCTCATCGATATCGCCAGCTCAGAAATATACAAGCTAAAAAATGGGCTTTTAATCGTTGGGAGAAACTTCTTGCTTGATGAGAGGAGAAAAACTCTGTTTGTATTTAACAAGCCTCAAGCTAGGGAGCTAATCCTCAAGTATATTGGGAGATGATTTTATGAAGACGGAACATGCTGTCTGGATTGCCGTTTCTTTTGTAATTCTCTTTATTGTATGGAAAACTCTGGAACCCCTTATTACCCCGATAATTTTTGCTTTAACAGTTGCATACATTCTTCATCCCCTTCATGAAAGGCTTGCAAGGAAGCTTGATACCAATAAGTCTGCCATACTGCTCTCAGCCTTGATGACCCTGCTGTTAATTGGCTTTATATTTGGCATGGTGCTATGGTTTAGAGACGTGACCAGATCGTTGGTAATTTACATAAACGAGGCACTTAACTGGTTTTTATCCCTAAATCTTCCTCCCGATATAGGGCAATCAGCCGCAATTTTGATTGAAAGGGTTTCAGAAAAGATGAGCGAATATATTCTCAACTATACCCTATCCATACCTAAGCTCCTTCTCCAAGCCATTGTTTTCATTGCAGTTTTTTATGGAATACTGGTACACTCTAGAGCTTTATCTGAGGAGCTTTACGCATTACTCCCTGAGGAAAGGAGGGATTTGGGCATAGAACTAATAGAGAAGGCAAAATACACTTTAAATGCTATTCTGAGAACTTGGCTCATGCTGAGCATCTTTAAAGGCTTTCTCCTAACGTTAGGCTTTTATGTCTTTGGGGTAACGAATCTTAGCGGAGCCATTGCCGCGGGAATATTTTGTATTATTCTTGAACTTCTACCTGTCATTGGGGGTTGGATAGTTTGGATAGCGGGGGCGATATACCTATTTACCCGGGGTAATATCTTTGCTGGAATTATGCTTTCGGTATATGGTGCAATTTTAATTTCTCCTGGTCCAGATATTACAATTAGGCCAAAGCTTGTTGCAGAGGGCGCAAAAATAAATCCAGCACTAGCGCTGGTGGGAATATTCGGTGGGATAATGGGCTTTGGAATAAAAGGATTGATAATTGGACCAGTGGCCTTGGGTTTGCTTTTAACACTACTGGAAGAGTGGAAGGAGCAAAAGAGAAAAGGTTAGATACTAAAGCTCTTTACCTGCTTTTCTGCTATTTCTCCTACTATTGGGAATATCCAAAAGATAAGTCCAACCAATGTTACTAGTGAACCCAGGTATTCACCCGAAAAATGGAATGGCTCCAAATATTATATCGATTATTGTTATTGCAAGGAACGTAATTGTTGACTGCATTGCATGAAATCTCACAAAATGGCTCTCTTTTTCAAGCAGGAGAAAGAGTATTCCCATCAGCCATCCCAGAAGATATGCAAGCGCCCCTTCACCATTTTCATTAAGTCCCAGTGATGTTTTTCTCCATTTTTGTGTCTTCCTTTGAAATTATTCAAGTAACTTTTTGTACTTTATCCTTAAATGTTTTACCTTTCTATATGCAACAATGAGACCTCTTGGGGCAAATATTAGAACCATCTCTTTTTGATGTTCAAACTTCTTGGAGTTTTAGACTCACCAAATCTTTTTAAAGCAATCTATACGTTTCATAACTAGAATTAGGCCTGCCTAACGGTGATGCTCATGCATGTGCGCTTAACTCAGATGCGCGAAGGCGAGAGAGGAATTGTCGTGGATATCCAAGGAGGGCATAGAGCTAGACAGAGGCTCCTTGGGATGGGAATAGCCCCTGGAACAAAGATCGTCGTGGTCAAATCGGGACGTCCAGGGCCATATATAGTTGCTATTGGAAATACTCGCATAGCTCTGGGACAAGGAGTTGCGAAGAAGATTATAGTTAGGAGGGAGCTTTAATGGTCTCCTGTTGTAGTGTTGAGAAACTCCCTGAAGAAAAGAAAGATGGATTAAAAGTCATTGCACTGGCTGGTAATCCAAATGTGGGAAAAACTACGATATTCAATGCTTTAACTGGTCTTAGACAGCATGTGGGGAATTGGCCCGGAGTGACTGTTGAAAAGAAAGAGGGCATAATGAAGTACCGCGAGAAGGAGTTTTTGGTGGTAGACCTTCCGGGAACGTATTCTCTTACTGCAAATTCCGTAGACGAACTCATTGCAAGGAATTTCATCCTTAGTGGAAGTGCCGATGTTGTTGTGGATATAGTTGATGCTTCCTGCCTTATGAGAAACCTCTTCTTAACCATGGAGATTTTTGAGATGGGAGTTAAAAAAGTCGTTATTGCTTTGAATAAGATTGATATCGCAAGGAAAAGGGGAATTCGCTTTGATGTGAAGAAAATGGAAAAAATCCTCGGGGTTCTGGTGATTCCAACAAATGCCAAGGAGGGTGAAGGGCTGGAAGAATTGAAGAAAGCCATAGCTAACATGGCGGAGGGAAATGTAACAACCAATCCTGTAATCCCTGTATATGAAGAACCAATAGAAAGGGAGATAGAGCACATCTCCAGCCTTTTGAGGGGAACTCCCTTGGAAGAGATGTATAGCATCAGATGGCTGGCTATAAAGCTCCTTACTAGAGACCAAGAGGTAATAAAGCTTGTCTTAAACTATCTCGGCTCTGGGAAAATGGATGAAATACTTAAGCATATAAGTGAGCTGGAGGTTCATTATAAGCGTTCCCTTGACATCGTGATAGCAACTCAAAAGTATGAGTTTATAGACAAGCTTATGCATCAATTCGTCATTCACTTTGGAGAAGTCAAAGAAACTTTCAGTGACCAGATTGATAGGATTCTTACTCATCCAGCTTATGGGATTTTGGGGCTTTTGGGGGTGTTTTATGTTCTGTTCAAGTTTGTGTTTACCATAGGCTCTCCTATGCAGGAGTTTCTGGACAATACTTTTGCATCTCTTGGCGAATTTGTGGCAAGATTTATAGGAAATGAAGCCGTGAGAGGTCTCATTGTTGAGGGGGTTATAGGTGGTGTTGGCTCTGTGTTAAGCTTTTTCCCTCTGGTCTTTTTGCTCTTCATTGCAATGTCAATTCTTGAAGACAGCGGATATATGGCGAGAGCAGCTGTTGTTATGGAAAGGATAATGAGAAAGTTCGGCCTTCCGGGAAAAAGTTTTATTCCAATGGTGTTGGCCTTTGGATGCAATGTTCCGGCTATAATGGCTACGCGCACTTTGGAAGACGAGAGAGACAGAATACTAACCATGCTAATAAATCCACTCGTGCCGTGCAGTGCCAGGATGGTGGTTATAACGTTCTTAGCGGGGGCGTTCTTTAGTGATCATAAGGCCCTTATGGCGGTTAGCATATATGCAATCTCCCTATTCCTTGCCCTGCTTTCGGCTCTAATACTTGGAAAGTTTGTTATCAAGGGAGAAGAGAGCCCATTCGTAATAGAACTTCCGGAGTACTCTCTCCCATCGTGGAAAGTCGTGGTAGTGCATTCATGGGAAAGAAGCAAAGAATTCTTGAGAAAAGCTGGCACGGTAATTCTTCTTGGCTCTGTGGCGATATGGTACCTAAGCACCTATCCTGAGCCCATAGGTAGCGGCTTGAGCTACGCAGAAAAACTTGGGAAAGTATTCGAGCCATTTACAATGTTTATGGGCCTTGACTGGAAAGCTGCTGTAAGTTTGATCTTCGGGATAATAGCCAAAGAGAACGTTATTGCGACATATGGAATAGTATATGGAATCGGGGAGAGCGAAGAAGCCCTCATATCGCTGATGCAAAGTGCCATGAGTGATCTGCAGGCATTTGTCTTGGCTTTGGTAACCACTCTTTATATTCCTTGTATAGCCACCATAGGCGCAATAAGAGCTGAGGGAGGAAATAAGTGGGCTTTGGTAGCCTCCGCTTATAATCTTCTGCTTGCAAGTGTAGTTGGTGTATTAGCCTATAACATTGGCCTCTTGCTTGGGCTTTGAGGGAGTGAAGCGGATGGGAAGACTCGATGAGGTTTTGGAGCTAATAAAGGAAGGAGTAAGAACATCCAAAGAGATAGCTGAGAGGTTAAATCTCACGGTGGAGGAAGTGGATGGGATCATAAAAATCCTCGAGAGCCTAGGTTATGTGGAAAAAGTCGAGATGACCTCTTCGTGTCAGAGCTGTCCCCTAAAGAAAATTTGTCCAGGGAGTTGTGTTGTTTTTAAAGGTAATCTGCATGAGCTTAAGAAGAGTGATAAAAAGGGTACATAGCCTGAAAAGCTGCTCATTGAGGAAATATTTAATGCACGTAAAATATTTAAGGTGAGAGTTCAATGTATTATTGGTGGTACTATGAAAGTGGTTATTCTTGCCGGTGGTTTTGGAACAAGATTAAGACCACTCTCTTCAACTAGACCAAAGCCCATGATCCCGGTTCTTGGCAAACCAAATCTCCAGTACATACTTGAAACCCTTGAGAAGATAAAAGAGATCGACGAGGTTATTCTTTCAGTGCATTACATGAGAGGAGAGATTAGGGAGTTTATAGAGGACAAAATGAGCGATTATCCAAAGGATATCAGATTTGTTAATGACCCAATGCCCTTAGAGACAGGAGGGGCTCTTAAGAACATTGAGGAGTTTGTAGGCGAGGAGTTCTTGGTTATTTATGGAGACGTCTTTACTAACTTCAACTTTGAAGAGCTTATAAAAGCACACAAAGAAAATGGTGGGCTTGTTACAGTGGCTCTTACAAAGGTCTACGATCCGGAGAAATATGGTGTGGTCATTACTGACGATGAAGGGAAGATAATTGACTTCGAAGAAAAGCCTCTAAAGCCCAAGAGCAACATAGTAGACGCAGGAATCTATATGGTCAACAAAGAAGTTTTAAAGGAGATACCTAAAGGAAAGGAGATATACTTTGAGAGGGAGATTCTTCCAAGGCTTGTAAGCCAAGGTCAGGTTTATGGCTACATGATGCCAAGGGAGAACTATTGGGTTGATCTCGGAACTCCAGAAGACTTCTTCTATGCTCATCAAGTTGCTCTAGATGAAATAGCTAAAAATAACGGGTATTACACAGTAAAAGAAGGGGCTGAAGTGCCAGAAGATATTGAGATACAGGGGCCGGTGTATATCGATAGGGGGGCCAAAATAGGGCATGGGGTTAAAATTAAGGCCTACACCTACGTAGGACCAAACACGATTATAGAAGAGAAAGCATATCTGAAGAGGTCAATACTCTTGGGATGTGACATAATAAGGGAGAGAAGTGAGCTTAAGGATTCAATTCTTGGAGAAGGAGTCGTCGTTGGTAAAAACGTCATCATAAAAGAGAATGCAGTAATTGGAGACTACGCAAGGATTCGCGACAATCTTGTGATATATGGTGCAAAGGTACTTCCATGGAAGAAAGTCGAGGAGTACGAGGCCTATCTAAAGATAAAACTCGACCCAACCAAAGTGAGGCCGGAGCTTACCCCAGAAAGATGTCCCCTAGGGCTGCCGGAGTGTATATACTCGAAGTTCAAAGCCATAGCAGCAGAGAAGCCACCATGTGACGAATGTATAGAGAACCAGTGGCTCTTCTGAACTTCTTTATTTTTTAATCCAGTCTTGGATTGTATTCGAATATCATTTTTCCATCTTTGAATATTCTGACTATCCCGCTTTCTGAGACCGTTATTGCAATTGCCTTCGTAACTTTTGAGATTCCGGCCGCTGCTAGGTGTCTGCTTCCCAACCCGGAGGGTATATTTACGCTTACCCTCTTATAATCAATGTCCAGATATCTTCCTGCGCATAATATCCTACCAGACTTACTTATAACAAAAGCCCCATCTAAAAAGGCAAATTCCTTTATGACTTCTTTGCTCTCTTTATCAAAAATATTTATCTTGTATCCCTTAAAGGGGTTTGGCACCATCTGATGGGAGTGTTTCATAACATTCCTCGTGTCTCCTATTACAAATATCGTTCCTATTGGCTTTCCTTCTCTGCCCTCAAGGCTTAACTCTATAGCAAGTTCAAGGACTTCTTGGAAAACATGTTCAATCTGAGAAAAAAAGTCGTCTTTAACTTCTACAGTCTTTTTAGCCTTTCTAATGCCTAACGTGAATGGAGTTACATATATGAACGCTTCTCCTTCTTCAATTATTCCCTCGGCAATCATAAAACTCGAAGCCAGATTTACAAGATTCCTAGTTCCCATTGAAAGGGGTAAAGGAAGAAGTTTAAGGGAACATTGTTTGTCTGGTTCTTTACCAACCAGAAGAATAGGTACATCCACTTTGGGAGGTTTTTTTAGTTCTATACCAATAACAACTAAGGCTTTAGCATCCAAGAGTCTTATGAGCTCTAGGGCTTTTTTGAGGAGAACTTTGGCATAGTCATTTTCCTTCATCTTTACACCTGAGTGTAAATATGGGCAACTCAACCTTATAAACATTATTTCGAAAAGCAACGTATCTGCCATGGAATTCACACAAAGTATTTTAAGTACCTAAACGTAAAAATATTTAAAACGGTGAAGAGTTATGAAAATCGTGGTTGCCGTTACTGGGGCTAGCGGAGTTGTTTATGGGATTCGATTGATTGAAGTTCTAAAAGAGCTGGGTCATGATGTTATTAGCGTTGCTTCAGAGACAGCTTTGAAAGTTATAAAGCATGAAATGGGAATTGACTTTAAGCCTGACTTTAGGGCGGATGATCTTTTTGCACCAATAGCTTCTGGCTCCTATATGTTTGATGCTCTCGTTGTGGCCCCATGCTCAATGAAAACACTGAGTGCTATAGCTAATGGATATGCTGATAACCTTATTACAAGAGCTGCTGATGTTGCTCTAAAAGAACGCAGAAAGATAGTATTGTTGATAAGGGAAACCCCACTAAACTTGGTGCATATCCAAAACATGTTGAAAGTTACACAAGCCGGAGCTATTGTTATGCCAGCTTCTCCAGGATATTACCATAGGCCTAAAAATTTAGACGATATCGTTAATTTTATAATTGGAAAAATTTTAGATATCCTCAGCATACCCCATAATTTGTACAAACGATGGGGTGAGTGAGATGATATATTTAGACGACTTAGATAGGGCAATTTTAAAGGTGCTTAAGGAAGATGCTAGGGCAACAATTTCTGAGATTAGCGAGAAGTTGGGTAAGCCAGAATCCACCGTACACTTCAGAATAAAGAAGCTTATTGAAAAGGGAGTTATAGAGAAGTACACGATAGTCTTAGGCGAAGTTGCAAGACCAAAGGAGGTTGCTTTCATAGTCTTAGGGATAGAAAAGCCCGTTATAGAGGACTTCTTGGGAAGGTACCTTGAATATGTGTCGAAAAACCTTGCAAGGTTTCCTAATGTCCTTTTGGTAGCAAAAACAGAGGACGAGAAGATAGTTGCCCTCGTTGGTGCGGAAACAAAAAGGGAGTTAAGTGAATTCATCGAGGAGAATATAAAAAGCATACCAAGTGTGCGGGAAATTGTGGTTTATCCAGTAGGGGAGTTCAAGAAGGGAGGAGAGATCAAAGGATTGCTTCCGGAGGTTTAATATGGAGGTTGAAGTGAAGTTCAAAGTTCTCTTTGACGAGATAAAGGAAAAGATAGAGAGGCTTGGGGCTGAACTCGTTAGAAAGGAAGTTCAGGAAGACCTCTACTTTGCCCTGCCTTTGCCTAGCCTTCTCCGCATTAGGCGTATTGTAAATACAGGAGAAGTAATTTTAGGATACAAAGAGATCAAAGACAAAAGAAATGAGGAATTCGATGAGATAGAGGTCAAGGTAGAGGACTTCGATAAAATTAGGGAGATCCTAAAGCGTCTAGGATTTAAAGAAGATATATGGGTTAAGAAGTATCGATACGTTTACAGGCTTGGAAACGTTACTTTTGAGCTAAACCGAGTTGAGGGGCTTGGAGATTTTCTGGACATCGAAGTCATAAGTGAGAATGTGGAGAAAGCAAAAAGAGAAATATGGGAAGCTGCGAAGAAACTTGGCCTGAAAGAGGAGAATGTGGAGCCCAGGCTTTATCAGGAGCTTATAAAGGACGCTTCCGGAGAGGATAAAATAAGAATCTAAAGATCACCTAGCGGTGGCAACTATCTTTATGATGTCGTTGCACTGGAGCTCATAATCTTCCCCAACCCTTCTGTGAGTTTTGGCATTGATGGCGTATAGGAATGTTCTTCCCAAATCAGTATGCACTTTAAATGCAAGGTCCCTTGGTGTAGAGCCCTTTTTCATTAGGAACACATGGGGTAGAACATTTCCAAATTGATCCGTTAGCTTGTGCTCATCTTCTACTGGATACACGGGAATTAACTTGAGAAGATCAAAAACTGCCTTGTTTATTATCTCTTGAACTCCGGTGGAGCCAAATCTGTTGAGAACTTTTTCTCTGATTAGTTCTAATCCATGTTTTTGCTTTTTATTCAAAGGTTTTAAGACCCTAAAATCTCCCGACCCTGGAATGTAGTCAATATATCCAGCTTTTGCGGCTTTTCTAAGTGTTAGTTCAGCAACTGCTGATGTGGGTACTACTATATACCCTCTTTTCTTCCCCTCCCAGATTAAGCGTTTTATCTCTTCATCGCTTGCTGCATCAGCTTTGTTTGCTGCTATTATTATAGGCTTATTTATTTTCCTGAGCTCTTGTACAAAGTTAAACAGCTCTTCCTCGCTCCATTTTGTTGGATCGTCACTTAGGTTTACTCTATGCATGGCATCAAGTACATCATCCTCACTAACACCAATTCCGGCAAGCTGGTCAGCTATTGCTTTAGAAAGCTTTAGACCCTGCATTTTTATTCTCTTGGCAAATTTCTCCCAGTTTTTTCTTAAAATTCCATACACCCAGTAGTCTATTTCCCTTTCCAGAAATTCTATATCCTCGACTGGATCATGATAATCCGTTGGCTGTCCTTCAGCGTCTGTTCTCCCAGTTGCATCGACCACGTGTATTAAAGCAGATGCCATCCTTAAATTGTCCAAGAATTTGTTTCCTAATCCTCTTCCCTCATGAGCCCCAGGAACTAATCCTGCAACGTCTATCATCTTTATTGGAATTAGGGCAATTCCATTTTTATACTGGTAATTCTGAGGATTTGGCTTACAGTTAAGTTCTTTACAAGGATGTTCTGCGGTTGCATAGCTAACCCCTATGTTTGCTTCTATTGTGGTGAATGGATAATTAGCTATCTGCACGTCTACAAGGGTTGCGGCAGCAAAGAATGTGGATTTCCCCACGTTTGGTTTTCCTACAACTCCAATTTCCATGCTATCACCTCAAGACATTGTATTTCCAATCGTTTTTTGGCCGTTCCTTATAGTTCATCTTTTCACCCTCACTCTTTTCTGCTTATCCCTTAATTAGACTTATGCTCAAGAAGGGAAAGAGTTATAAAGCAAGCTTCCCGTTATCACTGTGAGCTCTATCTTTGATTGTTTAGGAGGGAAGAAAAATGGCGGAAAGACCACTTGATGTTATACACAAGTCACTTGATAAGGAAGTTTTGGTGATCCTCAAGAGAGGAGCCGAGTTTAGAGGAAGACTTATCGGTTACGATATCCACCTGAACGTCGTTTTGGCTGATGCTCAGCTTATTGAAGATGGCGAGCCAAAGAAGAATTATGGCAAAATTGTTATTAGAGGAGACAATGTGTTGGCTATCTCTCCGGTTGAGATAGAATGAGTGAGAGGTGAGGCTTCGTGGGAAGTGGAACAGCTCCTCATGGAAAAAGAAACAGGACTCCTACTCACATAAAGTGCAGAAGGTGCGGAAGAAAATCCTTCAACGTTAGAAAAGGCTATTGTGCAGCCTGCGGCTTTGGAAAAAGCAGAAGACTAAGAAAGTACAGCTGGAGCCACAAGTGGAAGAAAGCAAAAAACGTTCTCTGATTTTCTTTCTTTTTGGAGATAAGTTATAAAAGCATTGCGTTCTTATCCTTTCTCATGAGTGCAAAGGAGGATATTTTAAAGTATCTTGGGGAAAAATCCCATGAAGGGGTACTTCAAAGTGAGCTTTACGAGCTTGGTTATTCCAGATCTACAATAGTCGAGGCCATTGAAAGCTTAGAATTTGAAAAACGAATTGTGAGAAGAGAAGTAGGGAAAAAAGCATACAGGATATGGCTTGTTGAAGAAGCCCCGTTTCCCATTAAGGGACTTCTCAGACTTGGGGTATTAAAGGCCGTTGAATATCCTCACGCCCTTTTGACGGCCAGGGATCTTGAAAAAAAGTATGACGTTAGGATAATCGTTTATAATA
>Ga0190307_1000050_pt1 | contig 39248 bp, 33 predicted proteins | sample 48700745_MG_FD_161653 | JGI IMG/M metagenome (GOLD analysis project Ga0190307, IMG submission 161653) | Hydrothermal vent sediment bacterial communities from Southern Trench, Guaymas Basin, Mexico - 4870-07-4-5_MG | ecosystem: Environmental > Aquatic > Marine > Hydrothermal vents > Sediment ... | reverse complement strand
ATGGAAAATATTTTAAATTGAATGGAGCATTAAACGACCCTAAGCCAATACAGAAACCCCATCCACCAATACTTATTGGAGGCGGAGGAGAAAAATACACACTAAAAGTAGCAGCAAAACACGCAAATAAATGGCATGTTGGCGGGCCTTACGAAATATATTTGAGAAAAATGGATATTCTTAGAAAGCATTGTGAAAACGTGGGAAGAGATTTTAATGAAATAGTTTTAACATATGGGGGTACGGTTATAATTGATAGGGAGGAGAAGAATGTTAGAAAGAAATTTGAGGAGTATGAACCTAATAGAATTAGAGGAACAAGATATGAGGAGATGAGAGAAAGAACGTTTCTCGGTACACCAGAGGAAATCGCTGAAAAAATAGAGAAATTTAAGAAAATAGGTGTAAAAGAAATATATCTATTCTTTCCATACTCATATAGGCTTAGAGAGCTAGAATTGTTTAGAGATGATGTAATGAGGGAATTTAAATAAACTTTTAAATGTTATTTTTGAAGTTTGTTGATGTTCTCATTTATTCAGCCAGTGATAATTGAACTCTCGAATAAAAAACTTCTAGCATATATGAGGACTGGATGCTTAATAAAAAATCAAATCCCATATAAGTATACAATGTTATTTATAAGTTAAAAATATTAAATATGTTTAATCTAAAATTATATTTTCACTTTTAGACTTATATCCTGCTCCATTAATGGATCTATTCTCCCATTTAATTTTTCTCTAAACCATTTCTCCATTTTGCCAAGTAATAGATATGCTAGGTCAATATTTTCTTCAGCAATGTTATTTAATTCTAGTGGATCTTTATCTAAATCATATAGTTCTAAAAATCCTGCCGGATTTCCATAGAAATCCGGTCTAAGTGTTTCTATAAGCTTATATCTATTTGTCCTGATAGCTCGTTTAGTCATTCTAGTATTTTCAACAGAATATATTGAATCATATCCTTCCTCACCTTCCTCTACGATTCTCATAAGGCTTTTTCCTTCCACGTTTTTTGGAATCTCTATACTAAGTAAATCTAATATTGTAGGCACTAAATCTATATGTTGTACAAATTTTTCAACAATTTTTCTCCTATATAATGATTCAGGGAATCTTATGATTAATGGTATATGTATATCCCAATCATATAGTCCATGATGGTCATAATATATTCCATGTTCACCCATGCCTTCTCCATGATCAGCTGTAATAATTAGCAGTGTATTTTCATATAATTCTAGCTCACTAAGCTTATTAACAACTTCTTTTATAGCACTATCAACGTATCTTATCTCACCATCATATAGGGCCTCAATATATTTTCTATCTCTAACACCTTTTTCCCTTAACTTTCCAACCCATCCCCTTAAAATTAATCTGCCCCATGGACTCTTCTCTAAATCATCTATATTGTCTCTATATTTTTTATCATAAAAATGTTCGGTAATATCTTTATGATAGATATACGGTGCATGTGGATCCCAGTAATGTATAAATAGGAAGAAGGGTTGCTGAAATCTACAAATATTTTCGAGACAATAAAAGACTTTCTCATTAACTATTGATGCATTTATCTTTACACCCCTAGAAACAACTGTTTTACCACTAATATCAATATAATAATCAAAGCCTCTAACAAACCATGTTATGCCAAGTGTACGTGTAGCGAGATTATCTACACCAATGGTTGTAAAACCATTTCTATCAAGAATTTCCTGCAGCAACAAAATATTTTTATCTAAAATAATATTTGGATAGCCGTGGCATACAACCCTATGTGTCGTTGGATAAACTCCAGTAAACTGAGTAGTATATGAGGGATGGGTAGGTATAGCTGGTGCAAAAGCATTTTTAAATAAAACACCCTCACCTGCAATCCTATCTATATTTGGACTAGTATTCTTAGAATACCCGTAGCAGCTTAGACGATCTGCACGAAGCGTATCAATAGCAATATAAATAACATTAAATTTATCCATCTAATCACCAATATAGATTATTTTACTTCATATATATCTATAAGTGTTTAAATAGTTTAGCTATTTAATGATAAAATTTAATAGCTAAGCATATATTCTCAGACTGTGGTTAACATGTATAGAGTTGTATCTCGAAAGATTTCAGCCATAGCTATAGGAGCAATACTATATGCTCTAGGATCTTTTGTGACATCATATATTGTCAGCCCATGGGGTACTGGACAATTTAGACCCGCAATAATTATTCCATCGCTTTTCTCAATAATCTTCGGCCCAGAAGTTGGTGGAATTAGCGCGGCCATAGGCACATTTATAGCAGATTCTATGAAACATGGAACGCTTTATCTAAAAAGCTTCATTGCAGCAGTTCCATCAAACTTCTTTGCATTCTATTTATTTGGAAAAATATTAGAAAAAAAGTTTAGTTGGCATCGATTTATATATGCATCGATAATCTCAATATTTTTAGGAAACCTTTTATGTGCATTTCTAGTAGCAGTATACTATCTCCTATTTATACCCGGCTTCGCGTCTTCGCCTACATTATTGATAGTAAGCTTCGTTATAGGATTAACATCCTGGTGGTTTTCGACAATGATACCATTCCAGCTACTACTAATACCACCCATATTGAAGAGTATTGTCTCAGCCTATCCAAACCTTGTATCAGAAGACGTTAAAAACACAAGTTTAAAAGAAGAAATTTCTAAAAAAGAATTATTTTTAAGCCTATCTATTCCAGGGATAATAATGATTTTAATAGCAATATCAATATTTTACTCTGAATCAGTCGCATATATATTTGTAGGAGGACTTCCATCAAAATATAGATTAATAGTAAAATCATTAATTGAAATAATATTTTCACTAACAGGAGGAGCACTAATAATCTGTGGTGGAATAATATATCTATTTAAAAAGAGTTGTAAAGCAATTTAATAATCAAAATTTTAAATTCTCTATCTTTCATTATTTAATTAATAACCCAACATAGACAGCGAAGATTATTGTAAAACGGGCCTGAATTATATTAAAAAATTTAATAATATATTTGTTGGTTATAGTTTATATAATCAGGTTTGGGAACGCTATCTAGTAGGGTAGCATCCATAATGAGCGGTAAAATATTGCAATTCCTATCGAAAAACTCATTGCTACTGCTAAACCTACAGCGTATCCTCCTGCCATTAGATATGAATATTTTCTGACACTTTCTTCACTTGTCTTAAGTATCTTTGAAATTATCTTTAAAAGTATATGTCCTATGAAAATTGCTAGAGAGGTCGGGAATATCGTGCCTATTCCCATAAATAATCCGATGGATGAGAAAGGTATCTTCAGCAAGGTAGTTATTATTTGCACTATCCCCATTCCTACTAGGCCATATATAATTAATGCCGGATTAAGTCCATAAATTTTCCTAGTATACCATAATGCACTTTGAGCTGCCTGCACAGGCCAAAATATACTTGCATATTGGAAGAGAGAAGAGGGTATGGGACTCATATGCCAAAGATATTCTGAATAAAGCAGATCTAAGATAATGGTTATCGGAGTAGCTACTAGTAGAACCGCCTTTATATAACTTGAAAAAGTACATTTTACACCTTTACAGACAAAGAATGTACTGCACCATCCTTGACCACTACTAACCCCTAGTGGTGCAAACCACGGCCATATCCCCATTTCACTATGAACTGGAATGTTATATGTATTCATTGTTAATATTAATATATTTGATGAAAAGTATGGTATTGTAATATAAAAACCAGTTTCGGCATATGCTCTTATCGTTATAAATCCAAATATTATTGGCCATATAACTACTAAAAAGAAGATAGGATACCATGGAAATCCCTTCAACAAAAAGAATGATACTATTAAAAACCATATTATAGTTAAGATGAAATATGTACTTATAATTACTTTAAAGGAGAGAAAACCCATTTTCTTAGCTTCTCGAGTCAGTTTCATTAAACTTTTAGTGGCTTTGATTAATCCCCTTCTTCCCTTAATAATCTGTTCTCCAAATACGGCAAAAGCTATTCCTATACTTATACTATACCATATATATATCTGTGACCAAAACAATAGATCTGGTATTTTCATACCCCAGGGAAAATTAACCCATTTTGGTATTAGTTCTGGAAAATATCTGACGACCAATGTATTTCCTATTATTGACGAGATAATAGATCCTATTAACATACAGATTATGACATTTTTTGAAAGTATGAATCCCATTAGATATGAAAATATGTTAGTATCTAGTCCTATTATGGCTCCTGGTAATGATTCCTGAAATGTTGGTGTCATATCGAGGTAAGGGAACGGTATTAATGTTATCTGGAATCCTGCAAATGTTTGTGAAAGTGTCGGAATACCGTAAGCTATAAATGAATATATAAATCCAAATAGAGCGAATAATGTAAATATTCTCATTCTCGTGGGTTCTCTTTCCTCAAGCTCTGTAATAACTTCAACATCTACTCTAGCCATGGGGAACGGTAGTCTCTCTGTCTCGACAAATAGTTGGTAGAAGAAGAAGCCTAAAGATAATCCTATAACTACATTCATTATCCAAAAGATTGTTGAGACAGCGAATACCGGGAACCATGAGGGATGTAAAAATGTTCTCACTATCTGTAGTCTTATTAATTTATTTGATGGAACATACCAATACGGTATATATTTTTCTAGACCATATGAATAAACTATTGGGCTTTCAGAAAACCATATTCTATAGAACATTGAGCTGAAGTTGAGGCCTACACCTACATATACTGCTGTGCCTACTGCGGCAAACATCACTAAAATTTCCTGTTTAGTTAATGGTTTTCCATAGAGTAGGGCAAGCCAATAAAAAAATATTACGACGGCCCATGTTAGTCTCTGTACACTACCTATCATTAAACTACCCCAGATCTGTACAGGCATTAAAACAACTGCACCATAGAGTACAGCCAAAACAACTCTCCATGTTAAACCACTTCTCCATTCCTCTATTTCTCTACTTGACACCATATTCACATCCCCATTATTTCTTTAGCCTTCCTAATATATTTTCTTCTATCAATAGACCTTAATCCTCTCCACATTAATAATTGTTTCCTAATGATGTCTACAAAGTTTTTATGACTTGATTCCCATAAATATAACTTTCCAGTTTTAAGTATAGCATGCACTCCAAATCCAAACTTGTTCTCTTTATTACCGGATGCAATCACCTTAACTTTTTCGGTAATGCCTGCATCATATGGAGGCAATCTAACCATCATATTAAGAGAAATCGTTCCCTCCTCTTCTCTATCGATTTTTGGAATTTCCTCTATCTTAAATTTCTCAGAAACAACATTTTCAAAATATTCTTTAAGGAAGAACATTATGCCGCAAACTTCCTCTACATTAGTTAGTGCGAATGGTAGTGGAATATACCATTCATTTCCTCTAGGCTTTGTAGGTATCTTCCATTTTCTTCTTAAGGAAGGTGTTACAAGAGTTGATGCTTTTAATGAAGGATATATACCAGCCAGGATTACAGAGATCATCGATAGAAATATTGCTATTAAAGGATATGGTGAGGAGTAATTTACTAAATAAGTTCCAGGAAACATTAGTGTCGCGACATAACCTATAGATAGCGATACTATATAGCCGATGGTAGCCCCCATTATAGCATATATAAATCCCTCACTAAACATCATAACGGCAACATGTAGTGGAGATAGCCCTAAGGCACTATATATTTTTATTTCACGTAATCTTTCATAAACTGCATTAATCATAGTATTTAATAGTATAAGTACAGTTATAATTAGAGGTGTCATTAACTCCGCTAAACCCATTAACTGATAGCCTCTTATCCATGTTATCAAATAACTTTTATTTCCATCACTATAATATGTTTCAAGATAGGTAAGTTGTTCCGATATCTCCTTAGCTTTCTCCAAAATCTTTGTGGAATTAGGATTATATATAGCTAGCGAAGTTACAATACCACCAATCCTTATCGCTAGGTCATATGGTATTATTATGAAATGATCTTTTGTTGGAATCGGTGCACCTGGTGGCGCATTAGGATCTCTAGGAGTTATAAAGCTTTGATCAATATCCTTAAATGTGCTAAATATATCGGTATAAAGTATGTCTGTTACAACTAGACTTAGACCTGCTACATAAATTTTATCACCAAATGTAATATTTAGTTCTTCTGCTATATCGTCTGTAATAATAGCTTTATAAATGTCTCCTTGCTTAAACCATATATTATATTTTAGGGTTTCCTGAAATGGTAGAGGTTCTTTATAGGTTAGGCCTATAATAGCTTTTACAAATACTGTATTGCCAGATTTATCACTATAAGCATAGAAACCTCCTCCTCTAGCAGCTGATGGCAGCCAAACTCTAGGAGCGACTATAGAATTTTCTCCAGCATATTGTAACATATATTCTATTAATGTAGGAGATAATCTTGATTCTTCTCCAGCTGTTTTTATCAATAGCCCCTTATATAGTGGTTTATATTCGCCGGGTAAGGGCGATACATTTGGCACATCTTCAAATGTCCATGAAGTAAAGAGCGTCAGAGATGTCACCATTAATACTACAACTATTAATGTTAAAGTTGTTCTGAGAGGACGTTTCTTTAGATTTCCTACGCTAACTCCTATTGCTGCAGACATTATTGACAGCCTAGACACATCGATAAAATGTACACCTATAATTTTCTTCTTTATTGCCTTAAGGGTTGATAAAACTCCTATTATTATAAAAGCTATTACAGGTATGATGAGAAGTAGAGATATTATGCTTAATGATGCCATTAAAGTGTTATGAGCAATTCTTAATCCAGGATGTATGATATATATTGTTAAAAATAATAGTGCATAAAGTATAATAATGAGGATGATTCTCAAAAGTCCCTGTTTTTCAAAGAAAATTCGTTCAAGGATTAATGCTAATGGTATTATAAGAACTATTAAAGTTACGCCAGTATAGATTATATTTACATAAGTTTCTCTAGTTACCGCGTACGCTTTTCTAGCAAAATACCACGCCCTATATATCTTAGGATAAAATTCCATATAATTCTTATTTTTCAGACAATTAATGCTATCATTATACATTTGTAAGGCTTCAAGATAATATTTCTTAGCTATAGAGACCGAACCCGTAAGACTTGGTTCATTAAGTATATGTATTAGCTTTTCCTTGGTCAATCTAATAGTTTCTCTAGCAAATCTTAGGCCAGTTAAATGTAGGTCTCTATAATCTCCTCCTTTAACTTCAATATCTCTAATAATACCTAGTGGAATTTCTTCCTTTATAGTTTTAAATATTATGTCAGTAGGTGTATTAGGAGGCAAAAATATGATGGTATCATATCCTATTGCTGGATCTCCTATACCTAGAGAGATTAATTGTTGTGTAAGTAGAGGGCTTGGTGGAACAGAAATATAGTAGCCATACTGTGTTAGTTCAGAGCGACTTCTAGAGTCAAATAATCTAAGTGCAAGAGGGCGCATTTCAGCTACTAATGGAGTTGTCAGTGTTCTTGGATCTATACAGTCATGTAAAACTACAGTACCACATTTAAAAAGTACTACATTAACCAACCTTCTACCACTTGTTTCAGCCGATTCTCTCAGTATAAAAATGGGTCTAAATGGCCATAATCTTGTCCCATATAATCCATAGTCTGGACCCCAAGCTATATTACCAGTTTTATTATTTATAACAAAGGCTAGTATTTCGTAGGGGTATGCTCCTAAAGCCCATCCGGATGGTTTAATGCCAGGTATTTCAAAAAATCCACTACGATTAGCTATTGTAATAAAAATATGCTTATATCCAGTTCCCAGCACAATCATACGTACATAAACTATCATTATTTCATCGTTTGATAAGACTTTATCCCAATGCTGATCATACCATACTTTACTCCAATTATAATAAGATAGTCTTCCACGAAGCAGTGCAAGACCTAGAGGAGCGTCTCTCGAGTGACCATGCATTATACCTCTTATAACGTTATCTAATGTTGATTCTCTGGGATCATTTAAAAGAACGCTTGTAATTATATATGATGCTTCTATCTGAGGCTTTAGATTATCGAATTTAACCATGCTATAAATATCACAGGGAGTTTCCCATAAAATTCTAGACGCTTCAGCCGTAAAGAATGTCATGGCAAATATTCCTACATGTAAGAATATTTCACTTAAATGGTTTACCTGAGAGGGAAGACCTATTCTATCCAATCTTAAGATGGATAAGAACATTCTATATTTTTTCCCACCAATCTTATATGTATAATCAGTACTACTATATTCACCTATACGACGAATATAGGATATTATTGATTCAACGTTTCCGGCCCTAGTCCAGTCAAACCCTCCATAAAATGTTCCCTGAGTTACTAATGCCAGAGACCTAGAATCTGTCGAAAAATCAAATGATAAAACTATCTTAATCTGATCTCCAAAAATTTGGGCAAGTCCTTTTGAACCATTGATTATTTTAGGTTTACTCCAGTGCCTGAAAAATATATCTTCACAGAAATATCTTACACCAGCCATACCCATAGCATAGCCAGAGAAAAATCCTATAAGAACTGTTCTATATGGCTTATATTTGGTCAATATTCTTGAAAATTCTAGTAAGGCAGCTGCACTACTTGCTTCGTCAGCGGCGGGAGTATAGGCAGGTATTACGCTATAAGCATCATAATGGCATGCTATCATTATAGTATTATTAGGATCTTGGCTTTTTCCTGGGATAAATGCAAATATATTTTTTATGGCAATTTCTTTCCAAAACATATTTAAATTAAGTTCTGCAATAATCTTTTCCCCTTTTCTTAAAAGTCTTAATAGATATATTGCATCTTCTCTACTAATCATAGCTCTCGGAAACTTTATTGGAGATTCCAGTGTCTTAAAATCACTTTCACCTCTAACAGTTAAGATGGGACATATAAATATTACAGCCTTAGCTCCCAGATTTAAAAAATACATCCAATTAAACTTGCTATTATACTCCATTAAAATTATTTTATTGGTTACATTTATTCCAGTATAATCTTTGGGGTTTCCCTCGCCAACATATATTAATTCTCCTTTGTATGATCCTTTACATGTCTGAATCATGTTTGGAACTAATGCATATACTCTAAATTGCTTCTTTACAGGGGATTCTATTGTTAGTGTTGAATTATAATCATAAGGTACTATTATTTTGTATGTAAGATTCCATACATTTAATCCAAGTTTATTAAGATAATCATATATATAGTTGGAGGCATATTCATAACCGTCATATCCTACAAATCTACTTCCATGAGAGGACAATTCTCTAACATGAGTTTTTATATTTTCCATATCTATCTCAGAAACTACAGTTTTTACAATCTGGTTCACATTAAACTCTGTATAGCCTCCTCCTATTAGAGCCCATTTATATGATGTAAAGACTAATATTAGAAGGATTATCATCACAACCCTAATTTTATTCATAGTACTCCCCGAATGACGATGATACATATGTTATATATCGATAATGTATTTATAAAAGTTATGCTTGTACTGGGACTATAAGGATAAGGTTAATGCGTAAGTCTGTCTATATATTTGAGGATATTAATTCTCTAAACACGCTGGTTAAAAGGTATTCAGAAATATTGTTAGTAAATAAGTATGGGAAAAGTAATTTAGAGGAACCTACATGGAGTTATATTAATCCCAATATCGTGTGTATTGGGTCTTTATTCAATATTTGTTGGACTAATACATTAATAACTTGAGTAATACATTGTATCAATAAGTATTTATATCGGATTCGATATCTTTATCGATATGATGATATCATGATTCCTTATTTTTTGCTGAGAAGAAGAGGTGGGTTAAAAATGGTGGTATTGTCATTGCTTTATCGTAAACCTATGTCTGGCATTGATATAATTAATTCTATTGAGACCATGAGCATGGGGTTTTGGAGACCTTCACCAGGTTCAATATATCCTGTATTAAAAACATTAACGAAGGAGAATATGATTAAAATGTCTAAGGGTAATGGTAAAAAAATATATGAGCTAACCGAGAAGGGTAGAAAGGTTTTAAAGGAGGAGGGCTTTATACCTATATTTAGGTTTGGCATCGGTGCACATACTTTCGATCAGGTTGTTGATGAACTTGAGTCTTATATTTATTATATAGAAGATTATATTGGTGAGAAAGGAATGCTTCCGGAAGAATATAGAGATAGACTAAGGAAATGTGCATATAAGATTTTAGAGATATTAGGTGAAAGAAAATGAAAAAGATATTTATACTATTATTATTTATCCTTTTTTTACCATTATTTAATTTGACTTCACTGGTTAAAAGTGACATAGACTTCTTTACAATTATATCTACTTCTTGGACTAGAATACCTTCCAGAGGACCTGGACTTGCAAAGCTTACAGTTAGAATAGCATACTATGGAAATGATACTCTGTCGAACATAGATATACAGTTTTATTCTAAAAATATTTCAGTTATAGGAGATGATATAGTTAAAATAGGAATATGGCAACCAGGGAAAATAGTTACTGTAGAATATGTCTTAAATATAAGTAAAGTTCCCTTAAATATAGATGCATGGATTATTATAAGATACTATTATAAGATATCTAGAAAACCCTATGGATATGATGTAAAAAACGTATCCGGTGTAAAAAAGCTTTCAATTACACTAAAATATTATGGTTCATCAAGTATAACTATAGAGAGTATTCAAAGTTATCTATACTATAATAGGCAGGATAATCTAACATTATTGCTTACAAATAATGGTTCATCATCGATATACGATATATATGCAAAGATTAGTATTGATGGGGCATCAATTATAGGTGGAAAGTATCCATTAAACGTTTATTTTAAATCTCTGTCTCCTGGAGAAACTTTTTTAATAAACTTGACTTTACTTCCATTTTCAAATATAGTTAAAATAAGTATACATTTAGACTACATTAATATAGATGGAGGGAGAGGTGCTGAGGAAAGAATTATAACTATACCTGCTTATAATGTTAAGCATATTAAAGCTGTATTTAATCCAAATATTATTAAAGCTGGAAAAAGTAGGAGTGTAGAGTTTATAATATATAATACTGCAGATATAGATGTGAATAATGCTATGCTTATACTTAAGAGTGGGCAGATCATCGTATCTCCCTCATTTATTTCGATTAAAAATATTCCTGCAAATAGTTATAGGAAAATTAGGTTAAATATAACTGTTCCAGCGACTCTAACTACTACACAGTATATACAATATGAATTAACGTATCAAACTGAAAGTGGTACAACTATAACATATACTGATACAGCCACACTATATATTATTTCTTCACCAGAAATAACTGTTACATCGATTGAAGTGGTTCCATCAAATCCAAAGGAAAATGATAATATTATACTTTCGATATCACTATTAAATTCTGGTACAAGTAGTGTTAAAAATCTAAATGTAAGTATAAATTTACCTGAAAAACTTATACCTTTAAGAAAAACTTATCTATTTATGGGACAACTTCAACCACAAAGTCCTATAAGTATACCATTCTCATTTACAGCTTCTCAGAAAGGAATATACATAGTTACAATAAATATAACCTATACCGATGTATATGGTTTTTCCCATAAATTTTCTAAAAAATATATGATAAGTGTTGGAGAAAAACTTATTGAAAATAAGGTGGAGATCAGCTATAATAACTATATTCAGAAATTAATATTCATTATATCAGGCTTGATTATAGTGATAATCTTTTTATTTCTCTTTATTTGGAGGCGTAAAAAATGAGAATTCCTGATTACTTTTTGATAGCATATACAAGTTTCAATGAAAGGAGGGGTAGATCTATTGGTGCAGTTATAGGTATAGTTATAGCTGTAATATCACTTACACTTGCATTGGGTATGGGGAGATCTTTTCAAATATTATTTACTAGTCAATTTGAAAAGATATTTGGTGTAAATTCCATATTCGTCATTGCAAGTAATATAAATGATGTAGATATAGCTTATATTAAAACTATACATGGAGTAGAAGACGTTATTGGAATTACATATACTAATGGAATTATATTGTCTGGAGAGTCTAGGGGAGTAAGTATAATGGCCATAGATCCGAGTAAACTAAATGTAATTTATGGTGTAGATAAGATTGATGAAGTTATTGAGGAAGGTTCTGCTGAAATGAAAGGACTGGGTTTCATTATGGGAGGACATGTATGGAAAAATTTTCAAACAGGTGAGAAAATACATGAAGCTGGTGAAGGAATAGTAATAAAAGTATATACTTCCTCAGGTGTAAAAGAAATTTCAGGAATTGTTGTCGGCCTTGCAAAGGCCAGACAGAGTGGATTTATAGGCGTAAATCCAGATAATTCTATTATCATGGATATAGATACATATTTTTCCTTAATAGATAATAGCAGGAACTATAAGTTACTCTATGTATTAGCGGAAAAACCGGAATATACTGATAGTATTGCAAAATCGATTAGAGTATTGATTCCAAGAGCTAGGACATTTAATCCGAGCTTTATAACAGAACAATTTAACAAGTTTATTGGAAGTCTACAGCTATATCTTGGAATGATTTCTGGTATAAGTATGTTCATAATAGGTTTATGGATATTTGATACAATGACAATAAATGTTTTGCAGCGTACAAAGGAGATAGGTATAATGAAAGCAATAGGATTTAAAAAGAAAGACATTCTTCTATTATTTCTTTCAGAAACAATTTTAACTACGATAATTGGTGTATTTATTGGTATAATTTTAACTATATTTTTAGCACCATACGTTAGATTAGGAATGTTTGATACCAGTATTTCTCCAGTAATCACACCTGATATAGCATTTATAGCAATTCTCCTACCATTTATCTCAAATATTTTTGCAGCATATATTCCTGCAAGAAGAGCTGCCAATTTAGATCCACTCGGTGCGTTAAGATATGAATAATAAAATTATATTATTAAGAAATGTATGGAAAATATTTTCAACTCCTAAAGTAACTGCATTGAAAAATGTTAGCTTAGAAATAAGTAGAGGGGAGTTTATATCGATCATAGGTCCATCTGGAAGTGGTAAATCAACTCTCTTACATTTAATAGGTGGGTTAGATAAACCTAGTAGGGGAGAAATAATTGTAGATAATATGAATATAACTGAGATAAATGATGATATCAAGTTAAGCAGATATAGAAATACTGTAATTGGATTTGTGTTTCAAATGTATTATCTAGTTCCAAGACTAAATGTACTGCAAAATGTTGAACTCCCACTTATAGCTAGAGGATTAGATCCCGAAATGAGAAGAAAGATGGCTATAGAGGCGCTAGAATTTGTGGGTTTAGGTAAAAGATTAAAGCATAAACCAAATCAACTCAGCGGTGGAGAACAGCAAAGAGTGGCTATCGCAAGAGCGATTGCAGGTAAACCTAAAATACTTTTGGCAGATGAGCCTACAGGAAATCTTGATTCTGTTAATGCGAGAAATATTATGGATTTATTTAGGAGAATGAATAGAGAAATAGGATTGACTATAGTTATGGCTACACATAATTTACAGTTAATTAAATATTGCGATAGAGTTGTGAGACTTATGGATGGTGAAATAATTGGTATCTATGATAAATCAGAATATGAGATACTCTTAAAACATTTAACTTTAGAGAAATAAAGATTATAATCTTATATATCTATTTATATGTTATGGATATTGTTTTGAAAACTAATCCTAGTAGATATAGGTATATTAAGTATTATATAGCATCTATATTGATTTTTGTATTAATATTTTTCATCCACCCCTATGTTTTCCATCCATCTATCTCCATTATTACATTGCTTTCTGCCATATTATTAACAATTTATGCAGAGATCGACCGTAAATGTACAGTCTATATTTTAACTAATATTGAGATAAAAATTGAGAAAGGAATATTGTTAAAGAAAATTGAAACGATTCCCTTAAAAAATGTTGTAAAGATAGATGTAAAGAAAAGTGTTATCGGAAGATTATTAAAATATGGCAATATTTTAATTTATACTGCCAAAGATAATAAATATATTTTAGAATATATTCGTGATCCAGATTACTGGAATACTGAAATTATGAGGAGAACTATGTTAAAACTACCTCCGCCGCCAGTTCCAATACCTGCATGTCCAGTATGTGGCGAAAAACTTATATGGATTGAAAAAAAGAAGAAATGGTATTGTCGGAAATGTAGAAAATATAGATAATATATTTATGTATAAAGATGGAATTTATTATGTATAAAATATTGGGATGAGATATGTTTCAAATACTTCCCGAAGAAGTTCTGAAATACCTTTATCTAGTAATGTATCTTTTTGTTCTCACAATTATATTGTCAATAATATATGGTTTAATTGAATGGTTATCTAGAGATCGTGTATTAAAAATTTTTGATGGAAAAAAGGTTGTTGTTTTCACTAACTCTGAGGCCATCTATGGTAGATTATCGGTTCCATCTAAAGGTGGTGGTTCCTTTGAGGTATTTTTCCTTGGAGATAAACTTGAGTCCCCGGAAACCCTACTTGCATTTCTAGTTGAAAATTATCATGAGACAGGTGATGTAAAATTTCTAAGGGAAGCTGAAGCCTTATTAAAAAAACTTAAGAAACTTGGACGTATACGGGATGATTATGACTTAAATAAGGTTGTCATAAATCCCTGGATGCCTCCATCATTAACCTCTAAAAAAATATTTTCATCGGATCTTAGTAATGTATACGCTATTCTAATGTTTAGATATATGATGGATGAAAAAGAGTTGAGGAGAAAGTGGAAGGAACTTAAAGATATATATCATCCCTCATTAATATTTAAACTTAAAAGAACTTCCTATAATATTTTTGCATATATTAGAGATAAAATTGCCTCAATTTCTGGTCAGGTTACAAGTCCCCTTTTATCATACTTGACACCAGAACTTCAAAAAACGTTTAAGGAAGCCCAGGCCAAAGCTTTAACACAGCTTGGAGCAAACTATAATCCACTACTAGAAAATAGTATTGGTAGACTTATAACAGTACTTGTTGATGATATTGATGGAGAGAAAAAGTATTATCAGGGAGTTTTGAAAGAATATTCTTCAAACTATATAGCTGTATATGATGTTGATTATCGATTTCAAATGAAAACAATGTTTAAGGGTACAATTGAGGTTGAAAACTATCCTCAAACAATATTAACGTTACATGGATTTACATTGCCAAAAGAACATCATATAAAAATAGAATTTACATCGATAGAAAAGAATAAAATGAATATAAGGCTTATAAACATTTATAATGACCCGATAAGAATAGAGAAAATAATTTTTAAGGATAAAGAGGTAGGTATAAATAAAGTACTTTTCCCTAAAGAATATACCAATGTAATAATTGAAACTGAAGAAATTGAGTTAGAGCCGCTTTTAACAATATTTTATGAAATATCTAAGGAAGCAGATATAATATGGCCTATATCAAAAGTAAAAATAATAGGCGCGGGAGACTATCCAGCAACATTGCTCTCAGAAATATTGGGAGAATAATAGTCTATCAACTTTAAACTTTGAGAAATAATTTATTAGTAGTTAAAAAATAAATAAAATAATAATTTTTTATACTGGTATCATCTTCCAACCAAGACTTAGTTGAAGCGATAGCGGTAATAGAATATGCCACATTATGAAGGAACCGTAGAAAACGCCGACAGCAATCGGTACAGCATAATTCTCATATACTTTGGCTCCCCCAATTTTCACTACCAGTAATTTTAATATAAATGCTATTATTGCACTAAGGCTTGAATAGAAGTTTGTTAATGTAAGCAAAGGTACAGCTATTGGATTAATTATGAACCATGCAAACCTAGTACGTAGAAACATTAATATAGCTCCAATCACTATACCAATAATCATACTATTAGCTCTAATTGGATCTTCTCCTCTTCCATTTACAACAGAGTTAGCTGCACCCATACCGTTGTTAAGTGCGCCATCCCAGCTCTGTGTCCAGCTATGACTCCAGTTTCTTAATCCCTGTAATCCCATATTATACCAGCCTATTGTTACTGAAAGTATCGCCACAATGATGATTAAAGGTAGCTGTACCTTAAAGATCTCTCTAGGATCTGTCTTAGTTTCCGCAGCCATTTTATAGCTATAAATTGCTGATACAGCTGGCGTAAATATTTGATAGGTAGTAAAGTTTGATACTGTAAATGCTAATCCATATCCTGTAGTAGAATGTGCTGGCTCACCCCATTTCCATAAACCTAAAGTCGCACCCGTTCCATAAGCAAAGGCTCTATCCGGTTCCTGTAATCTAAATCCCCATGGTAGTGTAGGTCCATTCCAAGCTTCGCCTCTAAATCTGATTACTGCAAACCATACAATTCCAATATATATTAAGCCAGCTAAGCTGGCTATTGGATGTATTTCACTAGCTATCATCCATGCCCACATTAGTATGAAGCCTAGGATGAATAGAATCCACATAGTTCTTATTGAACAGGGTTCACCTTCTTCAGAAACCTTCTCTTTACCTAAAAATCCTTTAAACAATCTTATCCAGTAGTCTCGGGTATAGAATATTAGATAAAGAGCTATACCTATGGTCATTGTATTTAATGCCATTGCATATGTACCTGCATATCCGTATTTTGACTGGAAATATATTCCCCACATTGCTCCCCATTCACTGGTTTCCTTGGATGGAAACACACCCGTACTTACAAAATATGCTGGTAACAGAATTAGGAATATTATGTGAAATATTGTGGCTGTAAACAATATGTCTAACGAGAATAGGAAAAATAGTGCTACTTCCATAGCTAATACCGAATAGCTTAGCACCGATCTTTGAAACGGTGGAAACTTTCCTTGAAAACTTATGTCTCCTTTTATTGTAAATGGAGGTTTCTTAAAGAACCAGTATGGCCACCAATCCTGTATATAGAAGAATGCATAAAATACTCCTATTAGAAATCCTATCCAAAATAGTCGTGCTTTCTTACTCCACAATATACTTCTCCTACTTGTTTCACTAACTGGCGTACTTGCAAAATTTACTATGGTTATAGATGGTATAACTCCGGGATATGGTAGCTTTTCAACTTCTATAAATCTCTTCCTAAATATTAATGCCAAGGCATATAGCCATATTCCAGAGAATATGTAGAACAAAATCCATGTAATTATTGGAACCGTCCAGGAACCTGCGTAGGGTATTGTGAACTCCCAGGGATTTCTTGATTCATAGAATTTGGCTAGTATATCATAGTCTTTGGGAATCCATATAGATGGACAGTACTCTAGGATTGACTTAAATCTTGACGTGGCGCACAGTGGGTTCATATTCCATATCCACACACCCCACCAGAAAATAGTGGGTACAACCATTGAAACTATGGCATATACGATAGTCCATTCCTGCGGTGTAACTCTAAGTTTTCTGGATAATAATGCAAGAAGTGACATTATTATTACCATTGGGAAGAAGAAGGTCTCCCATGGATAGCTCCATCTTAGTCCAAAGTATACAAAGTAGTGGCTAAACCAGTAATTTGCTCCCGCCACTCTTGGATGAAAGGAGTAGAACAAAAATAGATATGATATCACCATGATTATGCCGCCGAGAACCAGTGATTTTATGGTTATCCCTTTTCTCACAACTTTTTCTTCGGAAGACATATGATCTACCCATTTTTATTATAGTCCGTTAACTATATAAATTTTTGCATGCATAAGAGACCGACCAAAATATTTATCAAACTAAAAAGATTTAAATATTTATTGAGCTGGCGGGGGAGGTCTTTTTTTAACTTTTAAGCTTTTTTCAAAGTCCTTGTAAATTTTCTTAAATCCTACTGAAATAAGTATCGTAATTATTGTGTTTACCGATGATTGCTGTAAAAAATTCAGTATAGGTTTTAGAAGGGTGGTATTGATTAGATATTCGTATATTAAGATGATTATACCTATTATAATAGTTGACATAAGGCTCTTCCTATCTGATTGATATATTTTTATAGCTATATATCCCACTATAAAGCTAATAAAGGGTGCTAAAACATTTATAGCGATTCTATTCATATTAAATTCCATAAGTATTAATGAATTTATAATAGATGGAACTGCGAAAAACATTATGAATGTATATAGAAGTTCTCCTATAAACATTAGGTTTCTCAGTTCTATAATCTTATCTTTCTCTGTTAATCCATATTCAACTGCCTTTTTCAATGTAAATATGACTATCGTGACGGAAAATATTAGTACAGCATTTGTTTGAATAATGTTTATCCATTCTATTGGTATGGTCTTTCCACCCCATGTATGTGAATATATTAGTAGGATTATTCCAGGACATACTCGAGCGAAGAGAAATACAGCTATAGCCTTGAAAATATAGTTTGAATAAAGGTCTTGATAAAATATCTTTTCGTATCCTTCTGGAGGTAGATTAAGCTCTATTATATGTGGATATATAAGTTTTTCCTCATATCTTTTTCTAAATAATAGCCATAGAAATGGTATTCCGACCCACGATATAATTACAATTGAACCATATGTTCTCAAGAAAACGTCTATGGTCATATGGAGTCGATCTGTAAATGTCTCATATATCGGTGAAGGTGGGTTTTGAAATAAGATGTATCCTAGAAATATTAGTGGCAATATGTATCCTATAGCTATGGCTATCATTAGTTTTAACATGCTGTCTCTTAAAATTGGTATAAATTTATTCCAGAAAATATGGATTGTCATTATATAGATAGTCAATAGGATTAGTAAAATAATATGTTGATATGTTATAATATATCCATATGAAAACTGAAATACTATTCCTATAAGATATATTATAAATATTAATAGCAGTATCCCTATTATTTTCCGTTTTTCTCCTACATTAATCTTATAGAAAAATGCTATTAGAAGAGATGATATTAATAAAAGCGATATAGCTACGCTCATATTAAAGTACATTCTATTTATATTTGTCTTTAAACTCACTTTTAGAGGAGGTTTTCCTGCAAGCCAGTAAAACATATTTACTATAAATTGCGGGTTATCCTCAGAATATATATAAAAATCATAGAAAATATCTACACCACCAGAGACAATAATTCTTCCCCTCTCAATATATGATGCAGCTATTGGAGTAAAATTCCCTACAAGTGTTTGATTAGTATATAGATTTATAGCAATAGTACTATTATTTACTATCACTACTGGTATAGAACGTTTATCAAATTTTAGAGCAAAAGAATAGGGGATAACTATTTTACTAACATTTTTTCCGATATCTTCTAAACCAAATTTGTTATAAACTAAAATTCTATTATCCATTAGATATTCAAACATATTTTTATCATCGATTATAACATATTGTGTAATAGTTATGCCAGCCATATCTGCTAATAGAGATGGCTTAGAAAATGTTAGGAGAAATATTCCTCCACCATTTTTAATAAAATCTAATATATTTTTCAAAGTAGCATTGTCTATATATGTTAATGGATAAATAGTGTAATCATACATCAATATAATTTTATATCCATTTAAATCATCCTTACTCAGCCGCCAATTTTTAAAAATAGTTATTTGGAAACCATTGTCTTTTAATAACTCAAATATTCTTTCCCTTCCAGTAAACTCTCCAGTAGGATTATATACTAAAACATTTACAGCAGGAGATTCTAGAGATGGTTTATATATTAAAAGTATAGTTAGCATTAATAAGAGTATGATGTATTTTCTCCACATACAGTTTCCCTATCCAAGTATGTGAATTTATTGAATACATTAATAGTGACTAAAATGATATATTATATTAAGATTTAAAAATTCTATGTTAAATTTACATAGTATTAATACATCGGTGTACCTCTGGAGAAAGTAGTTTTCCAGATAACATCCCACCATTCCTCTTCAGATACAACCTCTCTTCTAGCTATTGCTTCTAACATACCTTTTAAAAGAGCATGATGTCTATATTCGTCTTCTAAAATATATTTCAGAATATATTCTACTCTTTTATCAACACCTTTCTCAAGCACGTTCTTTATATTTCTAATCATATTTTCTTCTATCTTAATATGTTTCTCTACAACATTTTTCAGTATCTCAAACTCTGTTTCAGTCATGGCTGTAGCTATAGTTGAAGACATTTTTGCTAACGACTTATATAAGCTTGCATGTTTCATTGAATCATGTGCTATACTTTCAAATATTTCCTTCACTAATATATTCTTTAATCGTATTTTAACATTTCTCAACATTTCGGCATTCTCTATTTCAATATAAACCTGTTCATCAAAAATTTTAGTTAATTCTTTATTCATATTCATCATAGATTATTTAATCTTCTCTATATATTAGCGTATTCCTTTATCACTATATCTGTTAATTTTATTGCTAATCCGATGAACTTCTCCAATCTAATATTCCTAAGCTTTTCTTTTATCTTATCCTCAACCTCCATTTTCTCAATAGCATTCTTTATCTCATTCATTGATATTTGTCTCTGTCTAAGGTATCTATAAATCATATCGTATGCATTTAAAAATCCTTCTTTCCTCAAAACTGTCTGAAATGCTTCACTTAAAACTTCTCCATGACTATATAGATCCTTAACCATATTTTCTTTAAAAACTATAAGTCTATCTAATCCATCAATTACCTTCAATATACCTATAAATGTATAGGAAAATATTTCTCCAAAAATTCTTCTAATAATCGAATCAGATAAATCTCTTTGAAGCCTCGATAATGGTAGCTCATTAATTAATAATTGTATCAGGCTATTTGCAATTTCAAAACTACCCTCAGCGGTTTCAAAAAAGACTGGATTAACTTTATGTGGCATAACAGATGACCCTATTTCATCTCTCCGCGTCTTTAAACCAATATATTGATAGCTCATGTATAGCCATAAATCTCTACAAAGATTTCTTAAAATACTGTTCAAAAGCATTACATTATAAAAATATTTTAATATAAAATCATAGGGAAGTATCTGAGTAGTTATAAGTATAGGTTTTAATTCAAGACTTTCAATAAAATCTATTGAAAAACTAATCCAGTCTATGTCGGGATATGCTATATGAAATGAATTATAGTTTCCAACACTTCCATTAAGTTTTCCGGGAAACTTATATTCCGATATATCCTTAAAAATATTTATTATTCTATACAAATATACTGCCATTTCTTTTCCAAACGTTGTTGGAGATGCTGGTTGGCCATGTGTACGAGCCAACATTAATGTAGATCTATTTTCTATGATAATGTTATATAACTTATTCATTAATTTTTTAAGCAATGGAATATACATGTTATATGTAAAGTCCCTTAATAATAGACTGAAAGAAATGTTGTTCACATCCTCTGAGGTCAATGAAAAATGTATATAAGGTATAAGGTCTTTTAAAGATGTGTACATAATTTTATCTCTCAAAAATAGTTCAACTGCTTTGACATCATGTCCAATTCTTTCCTCAATTTTCTTTATAGCTTTAAAATTCTCTTCATCCAAATTACTATATAATTTATCTAATAGTATTACTTCGTTATTAGACAAATGTCTCACAACCTTTCCATCAAAATATTTTGATAAAAATTTTAAATACTCTATCTCTACCATTAATCTATATTTCATCAAAGCTTTTTCACTAAAGTATTTTTCAAATCCATTTAAATACTTCTTATACCTGTCATCAATTGGAGATATAGACATTATCAGCACCCAACATAACTATATGGTTATATAGTGATAATTCTTTCGTTTACAGAACATTTATAGATTTATCTTCAATAAGGTTAGATTAAATAATGAAGAGAGATTCTGCTAAAGTTTTAATAGACCTAAAAATAGTTATGATAGAGGATTAAAGACCATTATTATCTAGGGCATCTTGATATAGCATTAAAATATGAGTTCATAGTATAATGATACATTATATATTGCTTTAGCTGAAAATAAGGAATATAATTTAATTACATGTGATGAAATACACAGTCATTTCAAGAGACACTATATTTGTCTAAATATAGTTTCCTCTCTGCTAGGTCCAATAGAGATAATTTTTATAGGTTTCTCTAATATTTCTTCAATACATTCAATATATTTGATAATTTCTCTGGGAAGAGTATTGTAGCCTGATGATGCAATTTCTCTCCACTCCTCTCTAGATAACTCCCGCCACCCCTTTAACTCAATATATCTTGGCTCAATATTTTCTAAGATTGATGGGAATATCTCGGTATCCTCTCCATTCAACACATATTTTACACAGATTTTTATTCTATCTATTCCTCCTAATACATCTATTTTCGTAATTGCAAGAAAATCTGTATGATTAATTTTTTCAGCATATTTTAATGCTACAAGATCCAGCCATCCAATTCTCCTAGGTCTACCAGTAGTTGCTCCAAATTCACTTCCAATGGATCTAATTCTATCCGCTATTTTTTCATCACGTATTTCTGTTGGAAGAGGACCTAACCCAACTCTAGTTACATATGCTTTAAATACACCTATAATTTTATCGATTTTCTTTGGACTTATCCCAGAACCTGTGCATGCTGCTCCAGCAATGGTATTTGAGGACGTGACGTATGGATATGTTCCATGATCTATATCAAGTAAGGTTCCCTGCGCACCTTCAAACAGTATCGTTTTATTCTCATCAATTAGTTTATTTAAAAGATATGTTGTATTTGAGACATATTTCTTCAACTCTTTAGCATAGAAACTATATTCGCTATATACTTCATCTAAATATTTTTCAAAACTTTTTTTAAATCCATATAGTCTCAATATACTTATCTTACCCCTAACTATTTTCTTTAAAATATTTCTGAAATTCGATTCAACATATTCTCTCATCCTTAAGCCATATCTTCTAGACATTTTGTCGGAGTATGCTGGACCTATGCCTCTACGAGTAGTTCCTATTTTTAATCCATGTTTGGTATCTAGGCTTGAATCTAAAAATTTATGATGCGGTAAAACCACATGAGCTCTTTCACTTATATGTAAATCAACATTTATACCATTTTTCTTTAAGAATTCTATTTCATTATAAAGCTGTATTGGATCAACTACAACTCCATTTCCAATGATAAGTTTTTTACCATGGAGTGCTCCGGAAGGAATTAGATGGAAAACATATTTCGTATTGTTTACAACAACTGTATGTCCGGCATTGCTTCCACCGTTAAATCTTACAACTGCATCAGATTTCTCTGCAAGAATATCCACAATTTTACCCTTACCCTCATCTCCCCACTGTAATCCAACAACCACTATACATGGCATAATATCACAGCAAGAATATATAGTAAATACAATCATAAAAATATGTGGTTAAAATGAAATGGGAGGAGTTAACCTATAGAGATATAGAGAAATTGGATAAGGATAAAACTGTTGTAATACTTCCGACCGGAAGTATAGAGGTACATGGACCACATCTACCATTAGGTACAGATACCATCATAATATATTATGTTGCGTTAAAGGCTGCTGAAAGAGAAAGCGCGGTAGTTTTACCTCCACTATATTATGCATATGTACCTGAGAATAGAAACTTTAACGGAACAATTTCATTGAGAAGTGATACATTCCTAAATCTACTCGAAGATATTTTAGATGAAATTTCTAGACAGGGATTTAAAAAATTCCTTATATTGAATGGCCATGGAGGGAATAGAAGGCCCCTATCATTATTTCTAAGAAAAATGTTGGAGAAGAATAAGAGAATCGAATTATATATTCTTAATCAACCATGGGGGCCGATAATGGATTTTATAAATGAGATTAAGGAGACAAGGGTTGTTGAACATGCTGGTGAAATTGAGACCAGTATGATGCTATATTTAACTCCGAATCTAGTAAAGCTAGATAGAGTTAAGGGTGAAGCAAAGCTAGGTAAAAGATGGATAGTGCCCTTTTTAGAGACTATGGTTGATTGGCAGAGATACGCGTATATGGGTTACGTAGGTGATCCAAGAAAAGGTTCTCGTGAAAAAGGTGAAAAAATATTAAATTATTGGATAGAAGTTGTAGCAAGAATTATAAAAAAGATAAAAGATGAGAAGGAATATAGAGATATTTTAGAAAAATATTATAGAGATACTGGAATCTAATATAAGATATATGTAAAAAGATTTTTATAGAGGGATGAATTATTTTCTTTGAGGATTGATTTATTTGGAGGAAGATTTAGATAAAGTTTATGGTTTAGCTAAAAGCTTAGGGGTACCAGAATTCGAATTAAATGGTGTAAAATTTCTGGTAATTCCATCCAATATTTCGATTAAAGCAGGAGATTCGCTGGACATAATAATACTCTTCAATAATACTATTAATATGAATGCAAGTGTCTTTGTAAAATTATCCTTGCCGGAGAATACGGAAGAATATTTATCATCTAAACCTAAGGAAGATGTATTCTGGTTTTTCACAATAAGCGGAGAACAGTATGACGGAATGGTTTTTAACATAAAATCTACCATAAAGACCCCCAAGAAAAAGTATTCATTTATAATTACCGTTGGAAAAACCAAGGAAGAGGTAAAGGAATTGAGGAAAGAGAATATAAAGAATCTAATTAAAGACTATAAGACACTGAATCTAAACATAGATGTAGTTTAATTTTTTATTTATTTGCCTCTCTTATTATTCCTCTACTAGCAATTATACCAGTTGCGGCAGCTCCAATTATCCCTCTACTTACTCCAGCTCCGTCTCCAGCTACAAATAGATTTCTTATCTTTGTTTGAAGCTGGTTATTTGTTTCAACTCTCATTGCATAAAACTTTATTTCAGGCGCATAGAGCAAAGTATTATCATTATATACTCCTTGGACAACTTTATCAAGCTTTTCAAGTCCCTCCAAAATGTCTTGAAGTATTCTATGAGGATAAGCCATAGCGATGTCTCCCGGAGTAACGTTTTTTAAAGTGGGTTCAATATAACTCTTATTAATCCTACTCCATGTAGACCTTCTACTTCTTAAAAGATCTCCAAGTCTTTGAATAATTGGTTTACCTCCACCAAGGGTGTTTATAAGCTGAGCAATTCTTCTACCATAAAGCATTGTGTTTTCAAGAGGTTGGGTTAAACCAACTCTGACGAGGAGAGCGAAATTAGTGAGTCCGGATTTCCTTTTTCTAAATGAATGCCCATTTACGCCGAAGATAGAGTTCCCATAGGGTTCGATTACAACATATCCATCTGGATTTGTACAGAAAGTTCTTACAAAATCATCGTAACTAGAGGTTCTTACATGAAACTTAGGGTCCCACGCACCATACTCATAAACTATTTCATAAAATATTTCTGTAGGAACCTCAACTCTAACACCGATATCTATCGGATTAAAATTTAATCTAACCCCTATGCTTCTTAAAGTTTTTTCAAGCCATTCTGAACCAATTCTACCTGGTGCAAGCAATAGAAAATCTGTAGATATCCTCTTACCCTCTACAACAACATATTTTACAGCATTACCTTCTACAATAATATCACTAACCCTATGATTCATGTAAAACTTTACACCTTTATCTTTAAGTAGATCAACCATTCTATTAAGAAATTTAGGCAACTCATCAGAACCTATATGGCTCTGCCTTATAGGAATAAACTTTATTCCAGCCTTTACAGCCTTCAATTCCAATCTTCTAAGCATATCTTCTCTAAAACTGGGTTCAGGTGCACCTAATTCAATGAAAATATTTTCAATATACTTCAATAAATTCCAAGCCTCTTCTTCATCTAAAAATTCTGTAAGATCCCCACCAATTCTCGGATGAAAATTAAGTTTACCGTCGGATCTTAATCCAGAACCACCCGGAGTAGAAGCCATATCAAAAACATTTACATCAAATTTTGAGGAAAGCTCATATGCAGCAAAAAGACCTGCAGGACCACTTCCAACAATAACAACCTTCAAATTTCCATCCCTCACATATATTTCCAATAAAAATATAAGCTTTACTATTCAAATCTATTCAAATGGACTTTTCTATTTTCAAAATATTTTGAAAAAAATAAAATATTTATAGTATAAAATCATAGTGATGGATATGTGTAGGATGCTGGGAATAATATCTGTAAAGCCGATTTCACCCTCTAAGTATCTAATTAAGGATGAGTGTTCTCTTCTCATACAGGCCGTGAAAGGTAAACAGAGCGATGGATGGGGCATAGGATACTATGTATCTAACAACCTGAATGTTTTTAAAAGTCCTAAACCAGTTTATGAGGAAAAAGATATGTTTAAGACAATGTGCCGTAAGATTAAGGCTAATATCATTATAGCTCATGTAAGGAAAGCCAGTAACCCACGTAACTTACCTAAAGAAAAGTTAATTAGCAAGGAGAGCACACAACCATTCTATTATAAAAAATATTTATTCGTACATAATGGAACTATATATATTCCAGACGATGTTATAGAATTTTTGGATGAATATAAGTCTATTATAAGAGGTGTAAATGATAGTGAGGTATACTTTGCTTTTCTTTTAAAGAAATTAGCTGAAACAGAGGATTTGATAAAAGCATTTAGAGAAGTGGAAAGAGACTTATGGAATATATTGAAGAGAAGTGAAAAAGAAATAAAGTATCCATATAGCAGTTTAAATATGATATTTAGTGATGGTACAAAAATATATGCTTTAACAAGATATCTTAGAGGAAAGAGTTTAAATTCAATATGCTATGGAGACACAAAATATTATAGGATGTCTTATTATTGTAATGGTGAAATGTTAATAGTTTCATCCGAAAAAACGAATAGAGATGAATGGAGAACGATGAATAACGGAGAATTATTGATAGCAGAAAAAATAGGAGATAAGATAAATTACCGTATACTAAATGTATTTGAATGATTAAGCTTATATTTTATATATTATATCATTTATCTATGAATATTGAAATCTCTTCTTTAAATCCAGAAGAATTTGATGAAATGATGAGGTTTCTGGAGAAATGCTATAGACATTCTAGAGGATATTTTCCACGTAGATATCCGCATGTTTGGAGAAGAGATACTTTAGACTATGAGAATAAAATTATATTGAAACTAGATGGAAAAATTGTTTCACATGTAGGTATATTTCCACTAAAATTCATTGTTAATGAAGATATTATAGATGTCGGTGGTATAGGTGGTGTAGCAACGCTTCAAGAATATCGTGGAAGAGGATACATGTCCAGGTTAATGAATTACTCTATAGAGAAGATGGGAAGAGATGGATATGCGTTATCGATTCTCTGGGGTGATAGACAGAGATATGGTCATTTCGGATACGAGGTTGCTGGGAGAGGTTTGAAATTAAAAATATCTATACGGTCGATTGAGCAGGAATATGGTTCTAAAAACGTTGAGTTAAAAAGATTTTATGGTGAAGAAACTCTTCTTGAAAAGATCATCGAGCTACATGAGAAGATTCCTTTAAGAGTATATAGGGATAGAAAGACATATGAATTATTATTTAATATGGATAATTTAATGGTATATTTATCTGATAATGCATATCTAGCATATTTTGCCAGACATGAAGAATTATTGTGGGAGCAGGGTGGAGATCCGGACAATCTTATACCATTTCTATACAGTTTTCTAAAAACTGTTGGAAGAGATATGAACGTATCTTCACTTGAATTATCTATACCCTATTATCCAGATCCTGTATTAAAAAGATTACTGGATATATGTGTTGGATGGAATATTACGCCGGTAGGTATGGTGAAAATAATTTCGCTTAAAAGGCTATTTGAATCCTATATAAATTATTTCTCAAGTCTTAATACATCTTTTTCAGCAACATTTAAAATAAAGGAGAGTGGAGAAAGAGTTGGTTTAATAGTTAATGGTGAAAACGTATATGTTGAGGAAAAAGAGGTGGGTAAAAAATTTGTATTAAATGAGAGAGATATGGTTAAACTGATATTTAATGGAGTGGAGCAGGTAAATATTGATAGCCTCAATTTTCTAAAAACAGTTTTTCCACTACCATTCTATGTATGGATTTTAGACCACATATAGGTTATAAAAGTTTTTTTAACACTATTCTTAGTGATAAAATTATGCTTTTAGCCTCCCTCCTATCAAATCTTAAATAAACTAATTCATTTAAAATATCTTTAATTCTACTCATTGTAAACCTAACATTTTCCTCTAATCTTTCTCTTAAAACAAATTCCTGTATGATGTCAAAGTTTATAGAGGTAAATGTATATAACATAATCATATCTAACAAATCCTTTATATATCTTTCTCCAGATCTATATTTAACAGCTTTTAATTTCATTATAAATAGATATTCTGGATAAGGTATACAATATTTATTCATTGAAACATATTTTTTCTCAGCATATATTTCTCTAATTAAAGGTTCTTCAATAATGAAATGTTCTTCCCGAATGTTCTTAAATCTATTTTTACTTGAAAAAATAATATCTACATATAGGTAGAATAAATCATATAAGGGTCTATCTTCAGATGTAGGTAAACCTGTATCATAATCTAAAACCTTATAATATCTAAAACTTATAGGCTTAAACCCAAGTTTCTTTAAAACCTTTTTAAGATTTAAATAATGTTTTACTTCATGTATACCTATATCTATATCCTTTGATCCAATATATTCTCTACCCTTAATACTCATATATTCTTTATCTACATGGAAATGAACAGCCCATCCACCTATTATTAAAGGCTTAAAATTTAATAAACTAATTATCTGAAACATTTCTCTAAAAGAAAATTTTTTGAGATGATCATATTCCTCAAGCATGTTTCTCCAACCATTCTTCAAGCAATTTATACCCAATATCACCATACTTTTTAGATAAAACTAAATCTAATGCAAGCTGTGGAAAAGATACAATCCACCATCCTCTAAGAAAAAATTTTCCATAAAAAACATGTTTATCATATGGTATTAATATTAAATTTCCCTTACCAAAACTTTTCAATAAACCTTTTTCCCCCAACATTTTAACAATATCTAGAAATATTGATGAATCCAAATATATTTCTACACCACTTATAGGAGTATATCCATGAATAATGTTTTCGGCAAACAATCCTGTAACAGCATACTCTACTCCATTATCCTCTAATATTCGATTAATTTTATATACTTGAGGATAAACATAAAAATACTTCAATAAATCTATTTTATCCCTAATTTCAATCCATTTTCTAAAAATTCCTTTATAATCAACTACATGAAATCTATCTCCATCTCTAATTAAAAGACCTTCTAAGAGAAGGGATTTTAAAATTCTAGAAATATATGGCTTCTTTAATCCAGTTTCAATAAAAATATCTTTAAAACTAATCCACTCATCTATTCTATTTAAAAATAGTCTAAACACTCTTTCCTTCAATATTACTCTCATACATTGTTAATATGTTTACAATTATTTATATATATTATGCAACAAGTAAACATATTAGTACGGCGATGGAGGAGTTATTTCTGATAATGCTCTACTTAATTTCATTCTCAATTTATATGGAACTACACTTGTTATCTCCTGCTCTAATGTATATGCTTCTTGATACAATGTGTTTTCGGGAATATTCATTCTATTATACATGTATTCGCATACCATTACTGCTTGAATATATGGTATTAGGAATGCATAATATATTATTGCTGCAGAAATTACTCCTATAATTATAGGTAGAGGTGAAACGGGTCCAGTAAACATGTATCCAGATATATAGGTTATTCCGAAAAATGTTCCAAATGTAATGAGATATGTGGATAGGAGAAATATTATTGCAATGTATAGAAAGTTTTTCCAATTTCTTTTCACAACAATTATACCTATCTTTGCATTCATCCATGGATCATAGTTTTCTACAACCATTGAAGTTGTAACTACATCTAAAACTATTAAGATAAATCTATTCAATATTGCTAAAATTATTCTTACAATAGTTCTTACTCCTGGAATCCATCCGGTAACAAATCTTACAAGTCCCGTTAAGGCTCTAAATATAGCATATGCTATCTGCCTAGCAATCCATAGAAATGATAAGGATATAATTTTCTGTTTAACTATATTGTATTGCGGTAACAATCTTTATCCAAACATTTTCTGGAAAAATATTTGAAAAAATATTAGTACAGCTAAGCCAAATCCAAGTGCGATAAGAACTCCCCAAAAGTAGTGTAACAAGCATTCTGAGAAATAGGAATGGAATAGTCTTAAAATATATTTTTAAACCCATAGATATGCTTTTAGATAAAGGCATAAATATACACTGGAACAATTTATTATCCTGGTTTAATAAATTTATTGGTGGAGGAAATGTCTGAAATATTGATTAAACATCCCAAAAAATCTGAGGAATATAGGGCTATAATGGATGTAATGAAAGATGCATGGGGTATGGAGGATTATACTGAAGCAGTTCCCGCACATTTTATGGTAAGTATTGCCGATAATGGTGGACTAGTGTTGGCTGCATATCTTAATGAGGAGATTATAGGATTTGCATTAGGAATAGCTGCGAGAGATGATGGAAAAATATATCATTATTCACATATGGTTGGTGTTAAGCGTAAATATCAGGATAAGGGTGTTGGATTTAAATTAAAGTTAGCTCAAAGAGAATGGGCGATTAAAAATAATTTAGACTTAATTATGTGGACATTTGATCCATTGCAGGGTAGAAATGCATACTTTAATTTCGCTAAACTAGGGGTAATCTGTAGAAAGTTTTATGAAAACTATTATGGTGAAATGAGGGATGAATTAAATAGGGGGATGATATCTGATAGATTTAAGGTTGAATGGTGGATTAAAAGTTCAAGAGTTATTAAGAAGATTAAGGGAGATTTTCCAAAACCAGATTTTCAAAAACTTTTAGAGAGGAGTGAGATTATAGTAGAGTCTAAGGAAATTAAACCAGGGATTAGAAAGATTATAGGCTTAAATCTAGAATGTAAAAAAGATATAGCTTTAATTGAGATTCCTGGAGATATTAATGAGGTTAAGAAATATAGTTTAGAGCTTGCAAATGATTGGAGATTAAAATTGAGAAAAGTTTTTGAAAAATATTTGTCTGAAAAATATATTGTAACCGACCTTATCTCACTAAAGAATGAGGAAGGATTTAGGAGAAACTACTATATATTATGGAGGAAGGATTTAAATATAATTCTTAAAGGTGGACTTCCTTGGCAATAGAGGTATGTAGAGTAAAATTATACTGGCTAAAAATGCCGTTAAAAAGATTTTTTGAAACAAGTTTTGGAAAAACTTTATGGAAACATTGTATAGTGGTAGAGATAAATGACGTAGATGGATATACTGGTTGGAGCGAAATAGTTGCTGGAGAGGGACCATGGTATAGTTATGAAACTGTTGAGACCGCATGGCATATAGTATCTAAATATATTATTCCATTACTTTTAAAAAGAAAATTGGAGAATATAGATGAGTATATAGAAATGGTAAAGCCTATTAGAGGACATAATATGGCTAAGGCTGGTATAGAGATGGCTTTATGGGATATAGTTGCAAAAAGAAGTAGAAAATCTTTATCCCAAATAATTGGTGGAAAGAGGGATAGAATAGTTAGTGGAGTAAGTATAGGTATACAGAGAGATATAAAAACTTTGTTAAAAATTATTGAAGAATATTTAATTTAAGCACCTTTTTGTTTTCGATAACATTTATTAGAGAAATACCATCTACTGTAGAAGGAATCTTTGCATCTAACATTGTTAGAATAGTCGGTGTAATATCAATATGTTGGGCAAAGCTGTCAATAACTCCCTTATATTCTTTATTTGGAAAGCGTATTATTAATGGAATCCTAGTAATACAGTCGTATAGTCCTCTATGACCCATATAGTTACCATGTTCCATTAAGTTTTCTCCATGATCTGCGGTAACTATAATTATTGTTTTGTCAAATAAACCATTATCGCTGAGAAATTCTAATAATCTTCCTACTTCACTGTCACAGTAAGCTATTTCACCATCATATTGTGAAATCATAAAATCTAGTAGACTTTCATTTTCAGGAAAATCTTTTTTCCAGAAAAGTCTGTTAAAGGGAAAGGGGGGTTTATAGGGTGCATGTGGATCCCAGTAATGTAGAAAAAGAAAGAAGGGTTTCTTTTCCTTTAAAAGCTTTTGTAAAATTTTTAACGAAATTTCTGTAACATTTTCTGCTTGAACTTTTAACCCTGCTTCAGGAGCAGGTATTCCACCTGGATGACTATATATTAAATCCTCTAGTAAACCACTTATAGAAAGAACCATATTTTAGAAACATATTGTCTACAGCAACAGTTACATATCCATTTTTTCTCAAAACTTCTTGAATCATTGGTATAGATTTACTTAACTGAACCTCACCCATATGTGTAACTATTTTATGACGAAGAGGATGAGCTCCAGTAAGAATAGTTGTCCATGCTGGATGAGTTGGTATACCGTTTGCAAAAGCATTTTTAAATAAAGGATTATATACAAAAATATAAAAATATTAGGATTTATCCCTCTATTTTAACAACATTTATAATTTCAATCTTATTCCACGGATTATCTCCGACAAATGCTCCAATATATCTATATGCCTCTGGCGTAGCGGGATCGATCCAATTCTTTCCACCTGGGTCGCCCCAGGTAGCCTCTATAAGCCAGTATTTTTTACCATTATACTCATAATACCATGCAGTCTTTCTACCATAATCATATAGATCATTTGGTTTATTGATATTTACTCCGAGCATTGCATGGCCATTTCCGTCGGCTTTTACAAGAAGTACAACTACATCTAATCCCTTTGCATTTAATATCGATGCTGTAAGAATAGCTACATTGTCACAGTCCCCAGAACCCTCTACAAGAGTTTCTATAGGATATTTAGTATATCTAGTTATATTATAGCATATTTGATGTACAAGCTGTATAGCTAGATTTACAAATAACTCTAAATCCCCCTTACTTATATACCATAGATCTGATGCGATTTCTCTTATAACCGATCCCTTATCATCCTGCCATGAAGTAACAGTTTTATATACTATTTCTTGAGTCATACGGTCATTTAATAATGCAGGTGTATGTGTAGATACATCAAAACGATAATGATAATAGTCTCTAGCTGGAATCTTATACCAAGCATACCAGTATTCATCGGTCTTATAGTTATATATCGTGAATATTCTATAGTAGAACACCTCTTTAGTCTGTTTCTCAAAAAGCTCACTTAAATTTTTAAGTTGTTCAAAAATTGTTCTAAGTCGAGTATAGTTTTCCACTAAAACTAGATGCTCACTTTTAAGGTTTATATATTTTTGCTGAAGGATAGTATAATTACTTAAAAGTTTATTATATTTTAATGAAAGGCTTTCATACTCACCCTTTTTAAAATAATATTTTTCTTTCCATTCCTTTATCTCTGAAGATAAAACTCCGTATCCAAATGCAAATCCGATGACAGCGCCAATTAATAATCCAATCAATATTCCAATAATTATCTTTCCTATGGGTCTTTCTCGCGGTGGTGGAGGTGGATAAGTATATCCCATATTTTCACCGAGTAATATACTATTAATAAGTATATTAGCTTTGTTTCTCTTAATAAAATTATTGATATTATTTACAATTATCCTCCTCATCTTTTAGTGCGAATTCTAGAAATATAAAAATCTGATAAATCTTCGTAATCTATATATTCTCATTATCATTATCTAATGGATGCTTTTATAGGCATATTTTTTAGAAGCATTTAAATTATTTAAAAGCATTTTCTAAAGGTTTATTTGGAATACTGCAGGTAACCTCATACATAACATTATAATCCTAGTTCACTACTTATAGATTGTAATGCCTCCAATCCTATTCTGAAAAATTCTTGAAGAGGTACTCCTATTTCTTCACATAACTTTATTTTATCTCTTCTAATTCTTCTAGCGAAATCTTTTTGTTTAAACTTCTTTTTAATACTTTTAACCTTTACTTCACTTAACTTTTTATTAGGCATAACTAATGCTGTAGCTATAATTAATCCTGAAAGCTGATCCGCTGCCATTAATGCCTTAGTAAGTTTACTATCATCTTTAAATCCCGTCATCTCATTATGTGCACGAATAGAGTTTAAAGCATTTTCTGGAAGCATCTCCTTCAATATTTCAGCCGAAACTAAACCATGTTTCTCGAAACAGTTTTTTGTCTCTTCATAATCAATATCATGCAATAATCCAACAAGCCCCCAAAGTTCCTCATCTTCGCCTAAATGTCTTGCTAATGCCCGCATAATTGCTTCTACCGCAATCATATGTTTTATCAAATTTCTCTCTCTAACTTTATCATGTAGAAGTTTTAATGCAGACTTACGATCAATCATAGATTAATTATTTCTTCTCCAGTTATATATATTTATGTCAATATTTTATACTATATTTTCCATGGGGCTAAGCTACTTAAAAATATGGAGTAAAATAAGTCGATATATAAATTATTTATGATATACTTTTATTGGTTTGAAAATCCATTCTCCTTTTTTAATTACATTTAAAGGTATTGTCCAACGTAATAATAAATCAGTGTCCATATATCCTAAATATTCCATGTCATCAAGTATTGTCTTTAGCTCTTTAAGTGTCTTATGGAATTGAATTTCTTCTACGCATGGAAGTCTTGAAATCCATAATACTTCTGGTTTATTTTCTGAAAGCAGTGTAGATATTGTGAATGGAGATTGGGCTAGAGTTTTTGAGAAGGCCCACGCAGAACGATAGTCTCCTAAAGCAAATTGATAAAACTTTACTGGAACTTCTTCTAAACTAAACAATATTTTTACTGCATTATAGTCCCATACCTTTAATACATGTTTATGATAGTGATATGAAGCTAGTTGTTGTGAAAAACCGAATTTTGTAGCAATATCACTCATCGATTTAAATGCATTTAATGTTAGATCAGAAATTATATATAGATCAATATTATCGAGTCTTTCTATTTCTTTATAGCTTAAAATATTTTCAGATAGACTTTTATTATATTCTTCATAGAAATTCTTCCAATTTGTATATATGTCTCCATCCTCAAATTTGGATAATTTAGATAGATCTGGTCTCCATTTAAATTCAATTAAATTTCTATAGATTTTTATAGGCTTGTCAGGCAAATATTCTATAAAAATATTAGTATATTTTTTAGGAGGTGTAGCAATGACTAATAGATAGTCATTTAGTCTATCAATTATATGAGATAGACTTAAAATATAAGGGATTCCTGTTCTAAGCCTCTCAATGTTCCTTAACTTGTATGGCAGAAATACCGTTATAAGTTCTAAGCCCATTTTAGAATATATTGGTTTAAAATAATAGCGCACAGATTTTTCGGTATATAGTTTCCTTATCTGTCTTGAAACATATGATAATGATAATCCAGTTTTATCTGCAATTTCCTTAAATGTAGTTGATGTAGGTATGGCTTTTATGATCTCATATTCCGATAATATTAGTCCAGTTTTCATTTGAATCACTGCATACACTATATAGCATGTTACTAATAAATTTTCTGATAAACTTGCATAAAATAGAAAAATAAAATAATATTTTAAAATTCTATCCCAATGGGTCTGGATCAGTTACTCCTTGACCTGGATCGTCGCCGTCGGCCAGTATTTTCTGAGAAAATAATAGCATAGTTAGAGAAAATATTAGTAATATTGTCCTTGGATTACACACTATTTTAAATAATATTCTCCTATTCATACATACACCTATATACTTTATCAAGTATACTATAGAAATAGGGCTATATATATCTTTTTAAAATATTTCATATTTTTCATTTTTTATGACATTTTTACAAAAATATTTCCACTAAAATTTATATATTTTCATTATAAAATAAATAGTTTGTGTACACGAAAATACTGATAATTATTTTGTTATCGATAATCGCCATAGCAGGAATCTACATAGTTTTAAAATATATGTTTCCTACATCGCCTAAAATCGAGGTAAACGTTTCCTCAATAAGTGTGAAAGGATGTGTAGGGTCCAGAGTTACTAAAACCATTGTTTTATCAAATACTGGTGGAAAAGATACATCTATAACTATCTCATTGAAAGATATTAATGGAATAGTTTCTCCAAGAAAATTTATTATATACGCTGGTAAATCAACGACTGTTAATATAGAGATAAGAATAGAGAAAGAGGGTACTTTTAATGGTAAAATCATTATAGAATATGAATCAAAAAGGATTGAAATTTCAATACAGGTTACAGGTATAATTTCACAGAAATGTTTAATAGACTTCTATAATTATAATAAAAGTCTCCCTTTAAATGCCGGGGAAAAAATTGTTTCAGATAAGAAAAGCTATACACTATATAAGGTTACATATCAAAGCGTAAATAATAAGAAAGTTGTTGCATTATTTATTAAACCTAAAGTTGGTACAAAGTTTCCCTGCATAATTTTTATTCCAGGATTGAAGGGTAGAAAGGAAGCATATTTAGATTTAATGACTATTCTTTGTGGTAAGGGATATGCTTGTTTTGCATTAGATTTACCGATGTTTGGGGAGAGAAAGAAGGGACGTCAATTTATACTTGAAAGAGATATAATAAAAGTTATTATACAATCCATATTTGATATTAGAAGAGGTATAGATTATCTTCAAAGTAGGGGAGATATAGGAGATATAGCGTTATATGGTAGAAGTCTGGGAGGAATTATAGGTTCAATAGTTCTTGGAGTAGACAATAGGATTAAGGCCGGAATACTTGTAATAACTGGTGGAAATATTACATATATTTTACATCACAGTGTAATTATTTCCGATCCAAATAAGATTAAAATGATTTTAAATAATTCCTTATTCCCATATACTGAGCCATTAAACTATATTGGATTTTTCAATGGACCAATTCAATTTCATTTTGGAGAAAAGGATGATGTAATTCCATTGGAAGCTGGCCTACAATTAGCTTCACATGCAAAAAATAAGGAAGTATATACATATAATGCTGGCCATGGAATACCTATGCAAGATATGATAGATAAGATACTAAATTTCCTAAATAAATACCTATAGTTTCTTTATTTTTATATAATTTTGCCCCCGAATCTTTATCACTTCAATATATCCCATACTTTCAAGTCTTCTAATAATTCTCCATAAAGTTGTTTTAGGTAAAAAGATTCTTCTACCAATTTCATATTGATAGCATTCTCCCCCTAATTCTTTAATAATATTTAATACCTGTAACTCTTCCTCCTTTAATTCTATTAAAATAGATCTCCTTTTTCTATTCTTTATGACGAATAAAATTATGGTTAAAATAATTAAAATAGGTATAATTATGTATGCTATGTATTGCATTAAATTATTTTCATTATTTTTATCTAAAGACAAATTTTCTTTATTCTTATCATAATTTTTCTCGCTTGCATTGAAAGTGGATTTAGTATTATTTGTAACTATTATTGGAATAATATACTTAATATAGTGTTTACCGGGCGGAAAAGTAAGTATAGGACGATTTTCGCTAAAATTGATTACTATAGGTATCGTAGATAGATCTATTATAATGGATTTAGACGGAAACTCGATTGTAGTATTTAAATTTGTAGTAAAGTTTAGATACCATACTCCCTTAATCTTTGAAGTCAGTGTTTGAGTAAAATATTTTATATTTATTTTAAATGCAGTTGTATAAAATATTGTTAAAATCGTTTTATTTAATTGAAAGGGAAGCGGTATATTATTTTCATCGACTACAATTATCTCTGTCTCAGGGACACCGATAAGAGAGACATTTATATTACTAAACGTGTTATTTGTTGGATGAATAACATAGTTTACTAAAGCCACTCCATCATCATATATCTTAATATAAATATAATTTTTTTGAGGATATGATAGAATACAAGATGGAAAATAAATAGATAGGAGTATAAAAAATACTAGCATATACTTTCTCATGTATTAAACCCTTTTAATAAATTTTAACTTTTATTTCCATGATTACTATTTTTATGCTTATTATTATGATTATTGCTATCCTTATTCCAGTTTTCATTTTGATTGCCCTGATCATGGCTATCGTAATTTTGATTACCATATTGATCATGCTGTCTGCCTTGATCAGGTTGTTTATTACTTCCCTGCCTATTTTTACGTCCTCTTTCCTCATTTGGACAGTTTTCCTGACCCTTTCTATTACCATGCTTACCCTGCCTATGTTTATTTTCATGAGTATGATCGCATGATCCTTTCATAAGTTCTTTAAGTTCTTTGAAGGCCTTGTTTATTTCACCATTTCTAATCCTTCTCCTTATATTTTTTGTCATGTTTTTAACCCATTCTGGCATACCAGTTGCATTAAATTTCTTTTTTATGTAATCTTCAATATAATATAGTGTTAAGTTTAAGCTAAGTTTTCTAATGTTTATATTAATTTCTGCAAGCAACTTATGTAATGTGGTAGATATATTTACCGCATATTCGGTATTGTTATTCTTTAAAGCATTAAACCCTATTTCATATAACTCTGTAGCGCTATTTAACAACTGAGTTATCTTAATATATAGTGGATCACTTACAATAGATTCATTTTTAGAAACAATGTTTTCTAAAATTATTGAATATTGGTCTAATCTATATCGCATTCTCAGATATTCGGTGTATAATCCTGGACTCTTATTTACATGCCCTGTATAAACTGTAACATTATAGTATTTAACCCATCTATTTTTCAAAACCTTTTCTTCACATATAATTATTTCTAAAGACATGTTTAGTAGAGACTTTATTTTCATATAGCTTTTTATTGCAGAATGATAGAAATGAAGTGCCGTAATAGCGTATTCCTTTGCAGCACTATAGTTCCCCAAATTATATTGTTCCATTGTAAGGTTTAAATACAAGTCTCCATTAAAAGTATAATTGTATGCAATTTCAAGCATAATAGAGATATTTTGAAGTAAAGTTTTCTCCGCCATATTTTCCATATAATAGTATATATTTTGATTTAAGAGATATATAAATGATCTAGTCCTATTTAGGTTCAAAATCAAGTTCCATAAACCCTTGTCCTTCACAGGCGTTGCTTGACTGCTGTAAATAACTTGGAATCCAAGGAAAATATTAGATAACAGCATTA